>WNGL01002408.1_pt1 | contig 31482 bp, 29 predicted proteins | sample 5400591 | NCBI WGS metagenome assembly WNGL01 (sample SAMN13153377, study PRJNA577476) | soil metagenome | isolation source: 80 cm soil or saprolite under Garry oak tree replicate 1 | place: USA:California | collected 2016-06-15
CGGCCACGCTGATGCGCCGGCTGCGGTCCAACTCCCGCAAGAACCGCATCTACAAGGTGTTCCGCGAGGTCGGCCGCAGCGTAAGGACAGTGGCTCTGCTGCGCTACCTTGCCGACCCGCAGCTGCGGGCGCGGATCACCGCCGCGACCAACAAGGTCGAGTCCTACAACGGGTTCTCCCACTGGCTGGCGTTCGGGAACAACGGCGTGCTCGCCGACAACGACCCCGCCGAGCAGGAGAAGCTGATCGAGCTCAACACCCTGCTCGCCAACCTGGTCATCTTCCACAACGCGCTCGACATCATGGACGTCGTCCGGAAGCTGGTCGCCGAGGGCTGGCTCATCACCGCCGACCAGCTCGGCGCGATGTCGCCGTACATCCGCGCCCACATCAGCCGGTTCGGCGCCTACGCCACTGACGACCTCGCCCGCCAGCCCGAGGCCTTCAACCCGGTCCTCAAGGAAGTCGACTTCACCGCCCTCGGCCTGGCCGCCTGAGCCTTCAGCCAGGCCGAACTCACGGCGGTCAAGCCGTTGACGGACGTGTCACCGGCCGCGAACAAGCCTGATGGCGTCGCGGCGGCCTCCGTGATGGAGGCCGCCGCGATTCTTCAGCGGCCTCAGACACCGCGCGCGACACCGTCTACCGCGACCTGCGCTCCCGCGGTATCGACCCGATCGCCCGCCACCTGCCCGCCAGCGACCGACAGCACTACGCTCCGCTTGGGTACGAGGCGGCGGACCAGCTCGCATCGCTGATGAGCACGGTCCTGCTCCCATCGGTGATCTGCGGGGACCCCGGGCCTCTGGCGAACGCGGCCTGGATGATGGGGAAGGCCATGACCCGGATCGCCGACCTGGTCGACCCGGACAAGTCCCTCTCCAGGCACTCCAGCGCGGAGAACGCCGAAGACCTCGCCGACAGCCTGAGCTGCGCGCTGGGGCATGCCCACGGGTACTGGGCCTCGATCCAGACCAGCCCCGAACTTGCCGCCCGGGCGCTGGACAGCGCGGTCAACCGGTGCGACTCGGAGGCGGTGGCCGGCAAGGTGACGATGACCCTGGACCTGCCGAACGCCACCAGCCTCACCGTGACGCTGGACCAGGTCTCGTATGCGGAGCCGGGCGGAGGGTTCACCACCGTCGCCGCCGACAGCCCGCTGGCCACCGGCATCGACGGCAAGGACCACCTGGAGATCCGCAGCGCCCTGAACATGATCGGGGCGGTCCTCACCCGGCACCTGGCCGAAGACGCCTTCGATGACTGACCGCACTCGTGAGATCTCTCGCCTGAGTGTCAGTGCGGATGTGTCACTTCGTGTCAGCGATCGCTGCGTGGGCCGGGGCGGTGGGTAGCGCGCCGGCGGGTAGTGCGTTCAGCCGGCCAGTCGGTTGAGCTTGCGGATCTGCCTGTCGAAGGCCCGGGCGGGGATGATGCGACGCAGCGTGCTGACGCGTCCGGCGGCGGGGCCGGCGGTATACCGCAGTTTCGGCTTCGGGTCAGTCGCTGCCACGACGATCACCTTGGCGACCGTGGCGGGATCGTCGCCGTCCTTGAGACCCGCCGCCACTACCTGGCCGGCGATGTGCCGCTGCTGCGCGTAGACCGGCAGAGGGGTGTCGGGCTGTACGACGTTCGCGTCGAACCCGGTGCTGGTGTAGGCGGGCTCGACGAGCAGCACCCGGACGCCATGCTCCCGGACCTCGTGGTCCACGGACTCGGAGTAGCCCTCGACCGCATGCTTGGAGGCGGCGTAGAGGGCCCCGTACGGCGCCGGGAGGAACCCGAGTACGGACGAGATGTTGATGATGCGCCCGCTGCCCTGGGCGCGCATGTGCGGCAGGACGGCCCTGGTCATGCGGATGAGGCCGAAGACGTTGACGTCGAAGACGCCCTGCGCCTGGACGACCGAGTTTTCCTCGGCAGCACCCGCCGAGCCGATACCGGCATTGTTGACCAGCACGTCGAGCCGCCCGAACCGCTCGATCACCTGCTGGACCACGGCGGCCACCGACTCATCGCTGGACACGTCGAGGTCGAGGTAGGTCACCCCGCCGCGAGGGGTGATCCGGGCCGTGTTCCGACCCGTTCCGATCACCTCGAAGCCCGCGCCGGCCAGTGCCAGAGCGGCCGCCTTCCCGATTCCTGAGGTCGCGCCCGTCACGAGCGCCACCGGCCGAGCTGCTGTCATCGCGTCCTCCTGGACTATTAGATTATGATCGTAATATAATCATATTGAACCGCGAAGGGCAAGCTGTTCTTCCGGAACGAGTGGGAGGTACATGTGGCGCGGTACGGGAATGAGCACAAGCAGGCGACCCGGCGGCGGATCATCGAGACGTCCGGCCGGCGGTTCAAGCGGGACGGCATCGACAGCTCAGGGATCGCGACGCTGATGGCGGATGCAGGACTGACCAACGGAGCTTTCTACGCCCACTTCGCATCCAAGGACGACCTCGTCGCCACCGCGGTCGCCGACCAGCTACGCGAACAGCGCGAGCGGTTCAGCGCCCTGGCCCCGGGCCGCGCGGGAGTCGAGCAGTACGTGCGCGAGTACCTCTCGATTCAGCACCGCGACCATCCCGGCGAGGGGTGCCCGTCCGCCGCCCTGCTCGACGAGATCGGGCGTTGCGCCGGTGCCGTCAAGCAGGCCTACACCGACGGCCTGCTGGCCGTCATCGACGACATCGACGCCCGCCTGGCGCCGGACAATCCGCAGTCGGCACGCGTCCAGACGCTCAGCGTCTTCGCGATGATGATCGGCACACTGCAGCTGTCCCGCGCACTGGCCGACCGGCAAGTTGCCGACGCGGTTCTCGCGCAGGGCATCCAGAACGTCCTCGCGCTCTTGGGCGCCAGGCAACGAACCTGACGCGACTCATCTCGTGGTCTCGCTGACCTTCAATGGCCCTCCGCAACGTGGTCGCCCACGCCGATCAAGCCGGCCATTCACACCAGGTACGGAGAGGCGGCCTGCTGACCTTGCCCCGACCCTGGACGACAGGCTGACGCGCGGCTCCACACCGTCGCCCAGATCGCCGCCGAGTTCGGCGTCACCCGTCCGACCATCTACCGCCACCTCGCCAAGCTGCCCGCCGCTGCGGACAGCTAGTGAGAGGCCGCTGACACCCAACGAGAATCAAGCAATGACATTCAGGCGAGAGATCTCACTCGAAGACCGGAATACTCCAGACCGGCGAATGACAGATGCTCAGCGGATAAGTGTCATTATCCGCTGATAACGAGTAGGATCTCAGCGGATAATGACGCCCAGGCGAGCCCGTTCGCCGGGACGGATCTCAGCGGATAAGAACGGAGCCAGGCATGGCCGCGCCCCCCGAGCCGACTGCCGTCGTCCCACTGCACCCCGCCACTGGCCTCAGCGCGGCCGCCGGGACCGCCCTGGCCGCCGTGCACCGGCACCTGGCCCGCTGCAAGCTGGCCGCCAGCACCGTCAGGGCCTACCGGCGGCAGACCAGCGCGTACGTGACCTGGCTGGCCTCCCACGCCGCCGACCATCCCGACGCGTTCGCCGACACCGTGGGCGCCGAGGCCGCCGTCACCGCCTGGCGCCGCCACCTGATCACCGGCAAAGCCGCACCCGCCACCGTCAACCAGGCCCTGGCCGCCGTCACCCTGCTGTACGAGCACGCCGGACTGCGCATCGCCGTCAAACGCGCCCGCGTCCCCCGGCCCGGCGAACCCGACGCCCTCACCCCCGCCCAGCAGGGCGCCGTCGGACGAGCCGCCGCCCGCCGCAGCGCCCGTGACGCCGCCATCCTCGCGGTCCTGCTCTACGCCGGGGCCCGCGAGGAGGAGTGCGCCCGGCTGGACGTCGAGGACATCGCGATCACCGCCCGCACCGGCACCGTCTGCCTGCACGGCAAGGGCGACGAGATCCGCACCGTCCCCATCCCCAAGATCGCGCGCGACCGCATCACCGCCTGGCTGGACGAGCGCGGCCGCCACCCGGGCCCGCTCTGGCCCGGGCAGCGCGGCCCGCTCACAATCTCCGGGATCGTCCAGGTCGCGCTCGCCGTCGGCGCCGCCGCCGGCATCCCAGGCCTGCGCCCCCACCGCTGCCGCCACACCTACGCCACCCGCCTGCGCCAAGGCGGCGCTGACGTCGCTCAAGTCCAGGCCCTCCTCGGCCACGCCTCCCTGGACACCTCGGCAAGGTACTTCCGCGCCGGAACCGCCGAAACCACCGCCGTCATCGAGCGCGTCTTCGACCGCTGACCACCCCACCCGGTATCGGAACGCTGGATGGCGTGACTCCGGGCCCGCCGACCTGCTATCGCCACTGGCCGTTCGGTTGCTGCTCTAGGGCCGAGACCTCGTCGAGGAACCCGAGGATCAGCTCAGCTGACCGCCGGGGTTCATCAGTGATCAAGACGTGGCCTGCGCCTTCTAGCAGCTCAAGGCGCGCACGCGGGATACCGCGAGCGAGCACCTGGGCATTGCGGGGGTCCGCCAGACGGTCCGCGGTGCCGTGAATGATGAGCGTCGGTACGTCGACCTGGCCCAGCCGCCGGTACGATCCGGCGTAAGCCAGCATGCCGGCCACCTGGTTCTGGCGGCCTTCCGGCGTCGTAGGGTGGCGCATGCGCATCTTGAGGTCTTCATCGATTCGCTCGCGCGGGGTGGCCGGGGCGTAGGCGAGCGGTATCATCACCTGGGGCGGCGGCGGTTCGCCGCCCGACACCAAGTGTTGCCTGCCTTCTGTGTGCACCGCGTCTGGGCCGCCGGGATTGGTGCAGGCGAGCACCAGTGACCGGACCTTGTCCGGGTGCGCGAGGGTGAGTTCCTGGGCGATAAGCCCGCCGAGCGAGGCGCCGATCACATGGGCGCTGGTTTCGCCTGCGGCCTCGAGCACGGCGGCGGCATCCTCGGCCATGACTTCGACCGGGTAAGGCCCTGGAGGTACCCCGGTACGGCCGGTCCCCCGGTTGTCGAGCCGGATCGCCCGGTATCGCGCGGTCAGCACCGGAAGCAGGCGATACCACATGTCCGACGATGACCCAAGGCCCGGAATCAGCAGCACTGGAGGCCCGCTGCCTTCCGCCTGCCACCAGATCTGCGCGTCCCCGCGGTCAACGAATGACATCTCGCTCTCCTCAGCGTCGCGGCCTAGGCTACGCCTGTCGTTCGAGGCAGGCGACGTCATGGTTTCACGCGGAGTACTCGGAGGCTTCTCCCATGTGACCGTCATCCGGATGCGGCGCGGCAGGCTGAGCGGCTGCTTTGCACCTTCCTCCTGTCGCCAGCCCTATCTCCCTACCTGGACTGTCAGCTTATGAATCTGTGCCGCTCGGGCATGGGGGTGGTAAAGCACTATCGGACCGCTCATTCTAAGCGTGAGCACATTCCTGCCCTTGGTGGGGCGTGACCCGAAGGGAGAGGTCCCGGCAGGAATCCGGTGCGCTGATGGCGGAGCCAGGTTGTGGCCTGGACGAGAGGGGCGACAATGCGGCGGATCGTGACTGGTGAGGGGCCGGATGGCCGCTCGATGAGCGTCAGCGAGGGCACGCCTCCCCGGTCGGTCGCGCTCAGGCGGCGGGGAGACATGACGATCGAGGTGCTATGGGAGGTCGCCATGCCGCCGCAGTCACCCGCGGCCGGCGGCGACGCTGACGAGCACTTCCCGTTCGAGCCGGCGCCCGGCGTGGCCCGGTTCGAGCTGTTGACGGTCCCGCCGGACAGTCGTGTCGACCGCAGTAGCGCCGCGACCGCCGAGGCGATAACGGCGGAGATCCGGCAGAAGATCCCCGGCCTGCTCGCTGTGCTCGACCCGGCCCGGGGAATAGGGATGCACGCCACTGCGACCGTCGATTTCTGCGTCGTTGTCTCCGGGCGGGTGATCCTCGGACTCGAGGACGGGCAGGTGGAACTTGGGCCGGGGGATTGCGTGGTGCAGCGCGGCACCTGGCACGCCTGGCGCAATCCCTGGGAGGAGCCGTGCGTGCTGGCCTTCACGATGCTCCGCACTGGGCCTGGATCGCCGGTCGGGTAACCCGTTCTGCAGGTTCGCCCTGTCGCTGCAAGGAGTTGCGGGACGCTGGCCTCCCCAGTTCCATCAGTCAAGAGCAGCGTGCACCCTTTGGCCTTGGGGTCGCCGGAGTGACTCGTGAGGACGGGGCCCATCGAGCCGCCGTCAGGCAGGTGGCTCGTAGCATCCGCGCATCCGCGCATCCGGCTGATCCGGCTGGACTTCGGGTCGATGTCGACCGCGAACAGAATGTCCAGGGTCATGGTGATTTCACCATCGGCCCGGGTGCCTGACCACACCGCCTCAACCACTTCCCCGCCTGCCCCAGGCACCCGGCGGCGCACACGCATCTGGCGGTCGGGGTAGGACTTCGCGATCTGCCGCATGAGAGCCACGTGCCCGGCTGCGTCCCGCGGCTCGGGAAAGAGCGGTTCGGCATAGGTGTAGCCCGATCCGAACAGGTCGGCCATCTCGTCAAGCTTCTTGGCGTTGAACCGCTCGAAGTATGCAGCTACAACGTCCATGAGTGCTGCCGCCTCCCGAAGGCGCCCCGGACAGGACGCCATGCCTCGCTCATCCTGCTGGCGACGGTAACAGTGCGGGAGGGTACTCTCCTGCTCACCAGCCCGTTGCCCCTTCCGGGCTTACTTGGTCTGACCCCCCGCCTGGCTGGACGTGCGCGGCCGCCACCCCGGACCGATCTGGACCGGGCAGCGCGGCCCGCTCACCATCTCTGGCATCACGCAGGTCGTGCTCGCCGCCGGCGACGACGCCGGCATCCCCGGCCTGCGCCCTCACCGCGCCCGTCACACTTTTGCCACCCGGCTCCGCCAGGGCGGGGCCGACCCTGCCCAGGTCCAGGCGTTGCTCGGACACGCCTCAATCGACACCGCGGCCAGGTACTTCAGAGCCGCGTCAGCCGAGAACGCCGAAGTTGTCGAACGAGTCTTCAGCGACTAACACGCCGCCGAACAGCCCACTGCCGCTTTCCGCCGTACTTGGTCTGCCCCCCAGCTTCAGTGCCGCCAGGTTCTCCGGGGGCACGGTCAGCTTCCTCGGCGCCGTGTTCTCCGGCGGCACGGTCGACTTCGGCTCCGCCGTGTTCTCCGGCGCCGAGGTCCGCTTCGGCGGCGCCAGGTTCTCCGGCGGCACGGTCGACTTCTCCCTTGCTAGGCGCTGGTCACATCCGCCGATGTTTAGCTGGGAAGGCCGACCGCCGACAGGGGTGGTGCTACCGGTTCAGCCGTCCGAGGAAAAGAGGAGCGAGCTCTAGCGGGTTTGCCCGCCCCCCGGCCGCGGCGCAGGCGCTCTGCCCGGCACCGCTAGATCGCCCTGTCCGGGCGTTTCCCTTGCGCCTACATCAGGCCCATCTTCCGCAGGGATTCGGACAGCGCGCCGGGCTCATCCAGTTCCCGCTTAGTCTCCCGCTTCGGCTTCCGCCTGACCGACCAGGAACAGGCAGTCGGCAAACGCGGCCCCCGTTAACCCGCGTAAACCATGCACGCCGCCTCATAGCTCCGAGTATGCGCCGGAGGTCTGACACAGGCCAGGGGCCAGTCCCGGAGGCGCCCGTCAACGCGGGCGCGCTCGAGGTGCCCGGTACCTCGAGCAGCGCGGGTACGCCTAGGTGGCCGCCCGGTGAGCCCTCACGCGGCAGGCAGCGGTTGCGTACTTAGCTTCCGGCCGTGGTGAGGTTACGGGCCACCCGCAACCGCAAGCACATAGCCGCTCGGTAGCGGGTGGCGTTTCGCCGGACTCGGCTTGGATGTATGCCTTGAGGAAGGGGGTGAGCAGCGCTCGGTGCTCCCTCCGCGGCAGCCGGGCTAGTACCTCTCTGAGCGCGTCGGCGGCGGCTTCCCATTCGGCTTGCTCTTCCGGGGTCATGGCTTCAGTGTAACGCCTCCCGTTACAGAGCTGGTCTCAAATCTTCCCCCAGATCCGGGTGTCCCGTCCAGCTGAAAGTTGTGAGGACACTGCTCTCTGAGCTGGGGGGGTCGCAGGATGCGTTTGGACAGCTGGGCGCGATGGTGTCCAGCGAGACGGCTGCATGTCCGTCAGCCGGACCGGGCCGCATCGGCGAGCGGCACCGCGTGCAGCGTGCCGTCCATGGCGACGTACTCAACGTTAAGCTTCCCCGGCGCAAGGCCAGGCACCGCGCCTCGCGCGGCCGTCAGCATCCTCATAACGGAGGCTACGAGCCACGGACCTCCGTGGTTCGGCTTCTTTGCCAGCTAAACGCGGATTTGCCAAATCGTTTGCCATGATCACGCGGACTTTGCCAGCTAACCGCGGACAGGACAGCACCGCCTCCTCGATCTGATCGGGGGCGAACAAGATCGGCTGAATGTAGTGCCGCAAGGCCCCGGACGCGGTCATCTCGAACCGCTCGAGCGCGGCATCGTACCGGCCGAGGGCCAGGTCGAGCAGCCCGAGCGCCCACTCCGCCGTGGTGGTCACGTTGGCGACCTCCTCGGCGGCGAACTGGCCGAGGGCGTAGCCGGCCAGTTCGCGGCAGCGCGGCTCGTCACCGCTGACCGCCGCGAGCAGGGCCAGCATGCTGTGCAGGCCGGCGACGCGCACCGGCTGCCCGGTCTCCTGGGCCAGCCGCAGTCCCGCGGTCGCGGCCTCGGTGGCGGCGCGGAACCGGGTCAGGCCGAAGTTCGCGTACGACAGGCCCAGGGAGACCGGCGCGAGAAAGCGAATCATCCCCTGGGCGCGGCAGGCCTGCACCGTCGACAGCATCAGGTCGCGCGCGCTTTCGAAGTCGCCGGTCAGCATCGCCATGTTGGCCGCGTAGAACCTGACGTCGAGCTGGGCCGGCGGATCGCGGCGGGCCGCGGCCACCAGCGCCGTGAGCCTCGGCACCGCCGCGGCGGGCCGTCCGGCCAGCAGGTCGGCCATGGCCTGGATGGCGCCGGGCCCGGCCGGGCCAGACGGGCCGGGCCGGGCCAGCCTGGCCATCCGGTCCGCCGCGTCCTGGACGAGCTTGGCGTCGCCGGCCCACCACCCGGCGATGCTGCCGAGCATCAGCAGGGCCGAAGCCGCGGCCGGATCGGACCCGGCGATCGGCTCGGCGCCGGCCACGACGTAGTCATGCACGCTGTGCATCGCCCCGCGTTCCATGGCCACCCAGGCCCGCACCCGGGCGATCTCGGCCAGGTCGCCGGGCTCGGCGGTCAGGGGCTGCCCCTGCCCGGCCAGCGCGATCGCCGCGTCGGGCTGGCCCGCGTCCAGCGCCGCCCCGGCCGCCGCGATCAGCCGCCTGGCCTTGTCCGGCCGCCCCGGCGTGAGCCGCGCCGCGCGTTCCAGCGCGGCCGCCGCGGCCGCGTGCCCGAGACGCTGCCTGGCCCGGGCCGCCGCGCGCTCGAGCCCGGCCGCGACCTGCTCGTCCGGGCCGGTCGCGGCGGCCGCCCGGTGCCAGGCCCGCCGGTCCGCACTCAGCTCGCCGGCCAGCGGATCGTCCAGCGCGGCGGCCAGCGCGGCGTGGGCCGCGCCGCGTTCAGCGGATGTCGCGCCTTGGTAGACGGCCGCCCGCACGAGCGGATGCCGGAAGGCCACCGCGTCGGCGTCCACGATGATCAGCCCGGACCGCTCGGCGGCGTCGGCGGCCGCTACGGGGACGCCGAGCGACTGCGCGGCGCGCCGCAGCAGGCTCAGGTCGCCGCTCTCCTCGGCCGCCGCCACCAGCAGGAACGTCCGGGTCGCCGGGGGCAGGCCAGCCACCTGGCGGTAGTAGGACTGCTGGATGCGGCGGCGCAGCGGCAGCGGTGCGGAGAGCTCCAGGGGCGCCGCCAGCCCGGCCGGGTATGCCGGGGCATCCGCCAGGGCCGCTGGGAGCTCGATCAAGGCCAGCGGGTTCCCGGCCGCCTCGGCCAGGACCCGGCCGGCGATCCCCGGCGGCAGGGCGGGGGCGCGCTCGGCGAGCAGGGCCCGGGCGGCGTCATGGTCGAGCCTGCCCAGCGGGAGCTCGGCCAGCCCGGGCGCGTCGAAGCCGTCCTCGCGGGCGGCGAGCAGCAGGACCACTCCCTCCTCGTCCAGCCGGCGCGCGGCGAAGAGCAGCGCGGCGGCCGAGGCGCGGTCCAGCCAGTGCGCGTCGTCGATCAGGCAGAGCAGGGTTCCGTCCCCGGCCAGTTCGGCCAGCAGGGACAGCGCGGCCAGGCCGACTCCGAACTGGTCCGCACCGGACGCCTCCGCCAGGCCGAACGCGCCGCGAAGCGCGCCGGCCTGCGGCGGGGGCAGCAGGCCGAGCCGGTCAAGCCCGGGCCGCAGCAGCAGTTGCAGCGCGGCGAAGGGCAGCTCGGCCTCGGACTCGATGCCGGTCCCGCGCAGCACCCGCATCCCGGCGGCGGCCGCCGCGTAGTCGAGCAGCGCGGTCTTGCCGACGACGGCCTCGCCCCTGATCACCAGGGCGCCGCTGCGGCCGTCCCTGGCCGCCGCCAGCAGTTCGTCGATGCGCGCCGTCTCGGCGGACCGGCCGTGCAGCATGTGCCGAACGTAGCAAATCGGGAGGGCAGTAAGCCGGAGCGGCTCGCGCTGAGGGTGAGACTGACCCCGGCCATGACGAGGACGAGCCCGGCCAGCTGCCCGGCCGCCGGCCAGTGCTGCCGGGCCGCGTAGACGTAGCCGAAGCCACTCACGGTCTCGAGGTTGACCAGCAGCCCGGCCACGGCGGGCGACAGCCGGCTCGAGGCCATGTTCCACAGCCACGTGCCCGCCCAGGAGACCACGACGCCGAGGAAGACAACCCCGGCGGCCAGCCGGGCCGGACCCGGGTGCGCGCCCGACGGCGTGGTGAGCTGGCCGGCGAGCGCGGCCGCGGGCAGCCCGGCCAGCGCCACCGCACCCGTGGCGACGCCGACGGCCGTGGACCAGCCGGCGGCCGAGACCGCACGCTGCCGGGCCAGGAACCGGGCGTTGGCCAGGGCGTACCAGGCCCACAGGACGACCGCGGCGCAGGCGGCCAGCAGGCCGGCCGCCTTCTCGGCAGGCGAAGCGGCCAGGTAGGCGTGGACTCCGGCGATCTCCAGCGCGCTGACCAGGGCCAGCCCCGCGGTGACCAGGATGAGCGGCAGCGCCAGTCGCCGCCACAGCACTCTGTCTCCGGCGGGCGCGAGCGCGTTGCCGGTCACCGCGACCACGACCGGGATGGCGCCGATCACCATGTCGGTCAGCGGCGCGCCCGCAGCCCTGATTCCGATCACCAGCATCAGGTAGTACGCGGCGTTGCCGGCCAGGGCGAAGGCCAGCGCGGTGCGCCAGTGCTCCCGCAGCACACGGCGAGGGCCACCACCGCCGAGGATGAACAGGATTGCGGACAGCAGCCCGTAGACCAGGTAGCGGCCGAGCGTCACGATCACCGGATTCCAGCCGCCGAGCAGGACGGGGATCAGGAACGCCGATCCCCAGACCAGGCTGGCGCTGACCCCGGCCGCCATCCCGGCGGCGCTGGCGCGGGAGCGGTCCGGCGCCGCGGATCCAGGCGGCGTGCGGGGGTTCCGCGACTTCGCGGCGAGAGACACAATCGCCTCCTAACTACCGAAATGGCATTTAGACGGTTAGGTCTACCCAGAGTGGGGAAACCCAACCTGCTAAACTCGGATTGATAGTTAGGAGAGCCAGTGACGGAGATGCCGCACCTGATCGGGGGCGCGCTCTGCCTGGACTTCGTGAACACGGTCGATCCCAGGCACGCGCCCGGGCGACGCGAGTACCTGGACAGCTATCCCGCGCTTGTCGCCTGGGGCGGCCACGCCGGGGTCATCGACGCGGACCAGGGCGAGCGGCTGCGCGAGGCCGCGGCGGTCCAGCCTGCCGAGGCAGGCCGGGTGCTGAACCGCGCGATCAGATTGCGCGAGACCCTCTATCCGCTATTCAGCCAGGCAGGACGGGGACCTCGACCCGCGCGTGACGACCCCGGCGTGCTGCAGGCCGAGGTCACCTGCGCCCTGGCCCACTTCCGGCTCGCGTGGTCCCCGGCGGGCTTCGGCTGGGAGTGGGATCAGGCCGGTTCCGGACTTGACCGCGTGCTCTGGCCGGTGGCCTGGTCGGCCGCCGAGTTGCTGGTGCAAGGACCGCTCGAGCGGATCAGGGAGTGCCCCGGCCAGGACACGTGCGGCTGGCTGTTCCTCGATCTCAGTAAGAACGCCAGCCGCCGCTGGTGCGACATGCGCGTGTGCGGCAACCGGGCTAAGGCCCGCCGCCACTACGAGCGCACGGTGGCGCCGGCGAACAGGTCGCGGAGCACGGCGGCCTCGGCGGTGTGATGGATGAGCTCATCCAGCCGGCGAGCCGCTGTCGTCGAACTCCAGGTCCTCGAGCACGCGTCTCCCTCCGGTGGGCTCCTCAGCTCATGGTGGGGCACGCGCCCGGTCCGTTCGGGATAAAAATGAGACCGCGGACGGTCAGCCTTCGCTGCCCGTGATCGTGGTGAGGGCGTGGCTGGGTTGGTCTCGAAGGATTGTGGATCGCTAGTCCTGCCATGACAGGAGTATCGATCCACGATAAATTTTGGCGGTTTCTGGGGGGTGGGCGGGAGGGGGAGGGTCGTGTGGCGCGGTCTAGTGTGATGCAGAGGCTCTGGTCCAGAAACGGAAAGAACACTCGGGATACGGGAACCATGACAGATCACTCGCTTCCTTACCTGGCCAACTGCTCGCTGCTGTTCACCGAGGAGCCGCTGCTGCGGCGGCCGGCCGCGGCCCGTGCCGCGGGGTTCTCCGCGATCGAGTTCTGGTGGCCGTTCGCGGTCCCGGTCCCCGCCGACCGTGAGGCGGACGCGTTCGCCGCGGCGATCGAGGAGGCCGGCGTGGCGCTGATCGGCCTGAACTTCTTCGCCGGCGACCTGGCCGGCCCGGATTGCGGCGTGCTGTCGATTCCCGGCCGCGGCGCGGAGTTCCGCGACAACATCGACGTGGTGGCCGGCCTCGGCGAGCGGCTGGGCGTACGCGGGTTCAACGCGCTGTACGGGAACCGGGTCGGCGGCGTGGACCCGCGCGCCCAGGACGAGCTGGCGGCGGAGAACATCGCGCTGGCGGCGAAGGCGGTGGCCGGGCTCGGCGGCACCGTGCTCATCGAGCCGGTGAGCGGGCCCAAGCCCTACCCGCTGCGCACCGCCGACGACGCCGTGGCCGTGGTCAGCCGCGCCCGCGCGGCGGGCGCGGGCAACGTCGGCTTCCTGTGCGACCTGTATCACCTGGCCAGCAACGGCGACGACCTCGACGCGGCGATCGCCGCGCACGCCGGGGTCACGGCGCACGTGCAGATCGCCGACGCGCCCGGGCGGGGCGAGCCGGGCAGCGGCCGCCTCGACCTGGACCGCTACCTGAGCGCGCTGGCCGGGCACGGGTACCGCGGCTGGGTCAGCCTGGAGTACAAGCCGACCGGGACGACCGCGGCGAGCCTGGCGTGGCTTCCCAGGGAACGCCGCGCGGCCCCGGGGAATGCCGCGGCCGAAGGCAGCGCCGCGGCCGAAGGCAGCGCCCCGGCCGGGGGGAAGGAGCACGCATGAGCACGCGGATCGCGTTCATCGGGCTGGGCATCATGGGCGCGCCGATGGCCGCCAACCTGGTCAAGGCCGGGTTCGAGGTCACCGGCTACAACCGCAGCCCGGCCAGGACGGAACAGTTCGCCGCGGCCGGCGGCCGCGGGGCGGCAGACATCGCCGGGGCGGTCCGGGACGCCGGCGTGGTGGCCACGATGGTGCCCGACTCCCCCGACGTGCGCGCGGTGCTGACCGGCCAGGGCGGCGTCTTCGAGCACGCGCCGGCCGGGGCGCTGATCATCGACTTCTCCTCCATCCGCCCGGACGTGGCGGCGGAACTGGCCGCCGAGGGCGCCGGGCACGGGTACCGGGTGCTCGACGCGCCGGTATCCGGCGGGGAGCAGGCCGCGATCGAGGGCGCGCTCTCGATCATGGTCGGCGGCGCCGCCGCCGACTTCGAGGCCGCCGCGCCGGTGTTCAACGCGGTGGGCAAGACCGTCGTCCACGTCGGGCCCGCGGGGTCCGGGCAGACGGTCAAGGCCGCGAACCAGCTCATGGTGGCCGGCATCATCGAGCTCGTGGCCGAGGCGATCGTGTTCCTCGAGGCCCACGGCGTGGACACCGAGGCGGCGCTGCGGGTCCTGGGCGGCGGGCTGGCCGGTAACACGGTGCTGCAGCGCAAGGGCGCCGCGATGCTCGCCCGGGATTTCACCCCCGGGTTCCGCATCGCGCTGCATGACAAGGACATGGGCATCGTCACCGCCGCCGCGCGCGAGGCCGGCGTGGTGATCCCGCTCGGCGCGCTGGCCGCGCAGCTCGTCGCCGCGCTGAAGGCCCAGGGAGACGGCGGGCTGGACCACTCGGCGCTGCTCAAGCTGGTCGCGCAGCTGTCCGGCCGGGAGGGCGGGAGCTGAGCATGGCCATCACCTTCGGCGACAACCAGTACGGCAAGGCGGAGGTCCGCCTGGTGCACGTGGCCCGCGACGGTGGCCGGCACCAGATCAAGGACCTGAACGTGTCGACCGCGCTGCGCGGCGACTTCGCCGCCGCGCACCTGGAAGGTGACAACGCGCACGTCGTGGCCACCGACACCCAGAAGAACACCGTGTACGCCTTCGCCCAGCAGTACGGGGTGGGCGAGATCGAGTCGTTCGCGCTGCGCCTGGGCAGGCACTTCGCGGACTCCTTCGAGTGGGTGACCGGCGCGAAGATCAGCATCGAGGAGTACGCCTGGGACCGGATCTCGGTGGACGGCGCCGAGCACGGGCACGCGTTCTCCCGCGCCGGGGGCGGCACCCGGACCACCGTCGTCACCATCGACGGCCCGCGGGCCTGGGTGGTGTCAGGCCTGACCGACCTGGTGGTGCTGAAGTCGACCGGGTCGGAGTTCACCGGGTTCCCCCGCGACCGCTACACGTCCCTGGCCGAGACCACGGATCGCATCCTGGCCACCGCGGTCACCGCCCGCTGGCGGTACGCGGGCACCGACGCCGACTGGGCCAAGAGCTACGCCGGCGTACGGCGCATCCTGCTCGAGGCGTTCGCCGGCCAGCACAGCCTGGCCCTGCAGCAGACCTTGTACTACATGGGCGAGCGGGTGCTCCAGGCTCACCCTGAGGTGGCCGAGATCCGGATGTCGATGCCGAACAAGCATCACTTCCTGGTCGACCTGAGCCCGTTCGGCCTGCCGAACGACAACGAGGTGTACTACGCCGCCGACCGCCCGTACGGGCTGATCGAGGGCACCGTGACCCGCGACGACGCGCCCGATCCCGGCCGCGCCTGGCAGGCCGTCCCCGGCTTCTGAGGAGCCTGCGGGGGCGGAGCGGTGCCCCGGGCCGCGCTTGTTTGGAGTTATCGTCGCTGGTAAGGGTTATTCACGCGCGGGAGGCTGATGGCGGCGGAGGCAGGAGAGCCGGTGGCGGAGCCCCGGGTGGTGGTCAACGGCCGGACTCGTCCGCTCGGCGAGGTCGGCGGTCACGTGACGCTGCTCGAGTGGCTGCGCGGCCGCGGGCTGACGGGGTGCAAGGAAGGCTGCGCCGAGGGCGAGTGCGGTGCCTGCGCGGTCCTGGTCGCCCGCGACGCCGGGCCCGGGGATGGACATGGCCGGACCTGCTGGGTGGCGATCAACGCCTGCCTGGTGCCGGCTGCGGCGTTCGACCGGCAGGAGGTCGTGACCGCGGAGGGCCTGGGCCGCCCGGGCCGGCTGCATCCGGTCCAGCGCGAGATGGCCGAGCGCGGCGGCTCGCAGTGCGGCTACTGCACGCCGGGCTTCGTCTGCTCGATGGCCGCGGAGTACTACCGGCCCGGCCGCCTGAGCCAGCCGCCCGCCGAACCCGAGGTGAACGGGCAGTACATACCGAACGGGCAGGGCGGCGCGGCTGACGACGAGCACGGGGCGAACGGGTTCGACCTGCACGCGCTCAGCGGCAACCTGTGCCGGTGCACCGGGTACCGGCCGATCAGGGACGCGGCCTACGCCCTCGGCCCGCCGGAGGCCGGCGACCCGCTCCTGGCCCGGCTGGCCGCACCCGCGCCGGCGCCCGCGGCCACCGCGACCTCGGGCGCGCAGGGCCGCTACGTCCGCCCGGCCGGCCTGGCCGAGGCCCTCGCCCTGCTGGCCGCCGAACCGGACGCGCGGCTGGTGGCCGGGTCCACCGACTGGGGCATCGAGCTGAACATCAGGCACGCCCGGGCTCCGCTGACCATCGGTATCGACCGGTTCGCCGAGCTGCGCGAGTTCTCGGTCGGGCGTCGCACCATCGACATCGGCGCCGCGCTGAGCCTGTCGGAGATCGAGGCCCGGCTGGCCGGGAGGCTGCCGCTGCTGGCCGAGATGTTCCCGCAGTTCGCGTCCCGGCTGATCCGCAACGGGGCCACGCTCGGCGGGAACCTGGGCACCGCCTCGCCGATCGGCGACGCCCCGCCCGCGCTGCTCGCGCTGGACGCGTCCCTGGTGCTGGCCTCGAGCCAGGGCGAGCGCGAGGTCCGGCTGGCCGAGTACTTCACCGGCTACCGGCGCAGCGTCCGGCGCCCAGGCGAGCTGATCAAGACGATTCGCATCCCGCTGCCTGCCGCCCCGGTCACCGCGTTCCACAAGATCGCCAAGCGCCGGTTCGACGACATCTCCAGCGTGGCCGTCGCGTACGCGCTGCGACTGGACGACGACGGCCGGGTCGCGTCGATCCGGATCGGGCTGGGCGGGGTGGCGGCCACGCCGCTGCGCGCGCTGGCCGCCGAGGAGGCGCTGGCCGGCCAGCCGTGGACCCGGCCCGCCGTGGCGGCGGCCGCGGAGGAACTGGCCCGGGCCGGCACTCCGATGAGCGATCACCGCGCCAGCGAGGCCTACCGGATCGCGATGCTGCGCAACTCGATGCTGAAGTTCTACGCCGAGCAGGAGGACCGGGCATGAGCGAGCTGGCCGATCGCCCGGAGCAGCCCGCGGTCGGGCTGGCGGTGTCGCACGAGAGCGCGGCGGAGCACGTCACCGGCACCGCGCTCTACACCCAGGACCTGGTCGGCCGCACGCACGGCACGCTGCACGCCTGGCCGGTCCAGGCCCCGCACGCGCATGCCCGCGTCACCGGCCTGCGGACCGCCGCCGCCTGCGGCGTGCCCGGCGTGGTCCGGGTGCTGACCGCCGCGGACGTGCCCGGCCGCAACGACGCCGGCGAGAAGCACGACGAGCCGCTGTTCCCCGGCGAGGTCATGTACTACGGGCACGCGGTCTGCTGGGTGCTCGGCGAGACGCTGGAGGCGGCCCGGCAGGGGGCGGCGGCGGTGGAGGCCGACTACGAGCCGCTGCCCGCGCTGATCAGCGTGCACGACGCCATCAAGGCCGGCCGCTACCAGGGCCACCAGCGGACGGTCAGCCGCGGCGACGCGGCCGCCGCGCTTGAGGCGGCCGCGTACCGGTTCAGCGGCGAGCTCGAGATCGGCGGCCAGGAGCACTTCTACCTGGAGACGCAGGCCGCGCTGGCGCTGGTCGACGAGAGCGGCCAGATCTTCGTCCAGTCGAGCACGCAGCACCCGTCGGAGACCCAGGACATCGTGGCGCACGTGCTCGGCCTGCCCGCTCATCAGGTCACCGTGCAGTGCCTGCGGATGGGCGGCGGCTTCGGCGGCAAGGAGTTCCAGCCGCACGGGCTGGCCGCGGTGGCCGCGCTCGGCGCCACGCTCACCGGGCGCCCGGTGAGCCTGCGGCTCAACCGCACCCAGGACATCACCATGACCGGCAAGCGGCACCCGTTCTTCGCGACGTGGGAGGCGGGCTTCGATTCCGGGAAACGGCTGTGCGCCCTGCGGGCCACGCTGACCAGCAACGGCGGCTGGAGCCTGGACCTGTCCGAGCCGGTGCTGGCCCGGGCGCTGTGCCACATCGACAACGCGTACTGGATTCCCGACATCGAGGTCACCGGGCGGGTGGCCAAGACCAACCGGGCCTCGAACACCGCGTTCCGCGGCTTCGGCGGCCCGCAAGGCATGATCGTCGTGGAGGACATCCTGGGCCGCTGCGCGCCTGTACTCGGCGTCGAGCCGCACGAGCTGCGGCACCGGAACTTCTACGCGCCCGGCCAGGCCACGCCGTACGGGCAGCCGGTGCGGCACGCCGAGCGGCTCGAGGCGATCTGGTCGGCCGTGCTCGAGCGCAGCGAGTTCGGCCGCCGCCAGGCCGAGGTGGCCGCGTTCAACGCCGCCCACCCGGACGCCAAGCGAGGCCTGGCGGTGACCCCGGTCAAGTTCGGCATCTCGTTCAACCTGACCGCGTTCAACCAGGCCGGCGCGCTGGTGCAGGTCTACAAGGACGGCTCGGTGCTGATCAACCACGGCGGCACCGAGATGGGCCAGGGCCTGCACACCAAGATGATCCAGGTCGCCGCGACCGCGCTCGGCGTGCCGCTTCACCTGGTCCGGCTCGCGCCGACCCGCACCGACAAGGTGCCGAACACCTCGGCCACCGCGGCCAGTTCCGGCTCGGACCTCAACGGCGGCGCGATCAAGGACGCCTGCGACCAGATCCGCGCGCGACTGGCCGCGGTCGCGGCCGGCCCGCTCGGCGTCCATCCCGACGACGTGCGCTTCGCCGGCGGAATCGTCACCGGCATCGGCTTCGCGGACCGGCAGGTCGCCTGGGCCGACCTGGTTCGCGACGCGTATCTCCAGCGGGTCCAGCTGTGGGCGGCCGGCTTCTACCGCACGGCCGGGCTGCACTGGGACCCCGAGCGGATGCAAGGCGAGCCGTTCAAGTACTTCGCCTACGGCGCCGCGGCGGCCGAGGTCGAGGTGGACGGGTTCACCGGCGCCTGCCGGCTCCGGCGCGCGGACATCGTGCACGACGTGGGCGACAGCCTGTCCCCCCTGATCGACCTGGGCCAGATCGAGGGCGGCTTCGTGCAGGGCGTCGGCTGGCTGACGCTGGAAGAGCTGGTCTGGGACGAGACCGACGGCCCGCACCGGGGGCGGCTGAACACCCAGGCCGCCAGCACCTACAAGATCCCAAGCTTCTCCGAGATGCCGCCGCAGCTCAACGTGCACCTGTTCGAGCAGGCCACCGAGTCCGGCGTGGTCTACGGCTCCAAGGCGGTCGGCGAGCCGCCGCTGATGGAGGCGTTCAGCGTGCGCGAGGCGCTGCGGCAGGCGGTGGCCGCGTTCGGCCCGGCGGGCTGGAGCGTCAGCCTCGGCTGCCCGTCCACGCCGGAGGCCGTGTACTGGGCCGTCCAGGCCGCTCGCGACGCTGCCGCGGCGGCGGAGGCGGCCGGGGCGGCCGCCCCGCCGGCCTACGCGGAGGTCTGAGGATGGACTGGCCCGGTGCTGACTGGCTGAGGGCCGCACAGCAGCTGCGTGACGACGGCCAGCCCGGCGTGCTGGTGACAGTGGCCGAGGTACGCGGCCACGCGCCGCGCGAGGCCGGCGCCAAGATGGTGGTCAGCCGCGATCGCACCTGGGGCAGCGTCGGCGGCGGCAACCTGGAGGCGAGCGCCGTCGCGCGGGCCCGGGAACTGATCGAGTCCGGGGCCGCCGCACCGGAGATGCGCGAGGCCAGGCTCAGCCCGCGCGCCCGGACCGAGCACGGCCGCCAGTGCTGCGGCGGCGTCGTCCGGCTGCTGCTCGAGCCGCTCGCGGTCCGGCCGGTCATCGCCCTGTTCGGCCTCGGGCACGTCGGCTACGAGCTGGCCCGCATCCTGTCCCGGCTGCCGGTCCGGCTGCTGCTGGTCGACTCGCGCCCGGAGCAGCTGGACCGGGTCCGGCTGGCGGACGTGATCGACGGCACCGCGGACGTCGGCGTCTACCCCACGCTGCTCGGTGAGCAGGTGCTCGAGCAACTGCCGCCCGGCGCGCACGTGGTGATCATGACGCACGACCACGCCGAGGACTTCGCGCTGTGCGACGCGGCCCTGCGGCTGCCCCAGCCGCTGGGCGGGATCGGGCTGATCGGCTCCAGCGCCAAGTGGGCGCGGTTCCGGTCCCAGCTGGCCGCCGCCGGGCACAGCCCCGACGCGATCGGCCGGATCACCTGCCCGATCGGCCAGCCCGCCATCAAGGGCAAGGACCCCGCCGTCATCGCCATCGCGGTCGCCGCGGAACTGCTGCAGGCCCTCCCCGCGAGCACCCCGCGAGCCAAAGGGGCGCCGGCCCCGCCTGGACTGAGGAGCGACCAAGGAGCGACGAGGGAAGGCGGGGCCTCGAAGGGCGCCCCGGAGGCGAGCGGGAGAATACAGCGAGCGAAATGACGATTTACGGAGCCACCGTGGTCGACACGCCCGGCGACCCGTTCGCCGGTGACCCGGCCGCCGCGCTGGCGCAGGACGGCGCGCTGCTGGTCCGGGACGGCGTCATCGCGGCCCGGGGCTCGCTGGCCGGGCTGCGCGCCGCCCACCCCGGCGAGCCGGTCACCCGCCTGGACGGCGGGCTGCTCGTGCCCGGCTTCGTCGACACCCACGTCCACTTCCCGCAGATCCGCGCGATCGGCGGCCTGGGCCTGCCGCTGCTTGACTGGCTGGAGCAGTGCGCGCTGCCCGAGGAGAGCAAGCTGGCCGACCGGGCGTACGCGCGGGCGGTCGCCGCCGAGTTCCTCGACGGCCTCGTCGCCGCCGGGACGACCAGCGCCCTGGTGTTCGGCTCGCACTTCGCCCCGGCCATGGAGGAGCTGTTCACCGCGGCCGGGCAGCGGGGCCTGAACATCACCTCGGGCCTGGTGCTCAGCGACCGGATCCTGCGCCCCGACCTGCTGAACTCACCGGAGACGGCGCTGGCCGACAGCGAGGACCTGATCCTGCGCTGGCACGACCACGGGCGGCTGCGCTACGCCGTCATGCCGCGGTTCTCGCTGTCCGCCTCGGACGAGATGCTCGACGCCTGCGCCCAGCTGCTCGGCAAGGGCGTCTGGTTCACCTCGCACATCAACGAGAACCTGGCCGAGATCGCGACGGTGGCCGGGCTGTTCCCCGGGGCCCGGCACTACCTGGACACCTACTGCCGGCACGGCCTGGTCACCGCGCGCAGCGTGTTCGCGCACAACGTCCACCCCGGCGACGCCGAGCTCACCGTGCTGGCCGAACACGGCGCGTCGGTCGCGCACTGCCCGACCAGCAACAGCGCCCTGGGCAGCGGGCTGTTCCCGCTGCGCCGGCACATCGAGCACGGCATTCACGTCGCGCTCGGCACCGATGTCGGCGCGGGCGCGGGCCTGTTCCTGCCGAAGGAGGCGCTGCAGGCCTACTTCGTCCAGCAGCTGCTCGGCCCGGCCGGGTATCCGCTGACGCCGGTGCACCTGCTCTACCTGGCCACCCGGGCCGGCGCCCAGGCGCTTGGCCTGGACCACCGGGTGGGCGACTTCGCGGTCGGCAAGGACTTCGACGCGGTCTGGCTGCGCCCAGCCGACGGCAGCACGCTGGCGGTCAACCTGCGCCACGCCCGCGACACCACCGACGCGCTGGCCAGGATCTTCGCCCTGGCCACCCCGGCCGACGTGGCCGGCGTGTGGATCCGCGGCGAGCGCGTCCCTGTTCCCTAGCCCCAGGCCCGAGTTTTCCATGGTTGTGGCAACCTGCTGAATAGATTCAATACGTTGCCACAACCATGGAATCCAGTTCCGCGGCACCGGCGCGGGTTTGGGTTTGTCGGGATTCGAGGGCGGAGAGGCGTGGCACGCTGGTGCGACCGGCTGGGGCAGGGCATTGCTGGCTGGGCGAGGCAATGCCTCACTTAGGGCTGAGCCAGGCTGGCGCGGTAGGCCCGCCAGCCGCCGTGGCTGGTGATGTCCTTGTGGAGGCCGAGGGCGTGCTCGGCCTCGCGGAGCACCATGGCGAAGGACAACTCGCCGTCGTCGAGCTCGATGACGGAAAGCTCGAGCTCGGGGGGTTCGGTGGCCAGCAGCGCGCTGAGCGGGCCCATGGGCATGTCGTACAGCTCACCGAGGACCGGCTGGCCGCCCTCGGCGGCCGGGCACAGGGCGGGAAACTCGTCGCGGACCGAGAAGAACCGGTACCGCGGCGCGGTACGCCGCTCCCCCACCAGCGGCACGCCCTCGATCGTGTAGTGCGCGCGCCCGCCGCGCATCCCGTCCCCATTGAGAAACATCAGGGCCATCCGCGCCTCCCTCGGTGGAATTTGGGTCCACGATAGTGCGAGATACCGGAACAAGGGCACGCGCCGTGGCCCGTTCGGAGCCCGAGCCAGGCATGTGACCTCATAGGGCGGTCTAGTAGCACAGCCAGCCGGCCAATGTCCGGCGGCTCTATGCGTGAGGCATGTTCCCGGCAGCGCTGATACGAAACTGCAACAGGTTTCGACCTTGGCCAGGAGGCAGTAGCTCTGCGGCTCTCGGTGATCTTTACTGATCGCTAAGCGGCCCTCCGGTACTCGTTGATCAATCCGCCGACGCCTCGCTTCCGGCCATACTTTGGGCATCACAACCTAATGATCACCTCTAGTCAACGTCAGCACTAGGCGTCACACGCGGCAGTTGCCGGACGTCTCCTCGCCATCTCGGGTTCCTTGCCACCCCCGAGTTAAGGAACCTGTATTCCCATCGACAGAACTGGAGACTCCCATTGGGAACCTCGCAACAGTGCGGGAAGACTGACGATCTTCAACCGTGGGAGTGACGGCGTTTCTCGTCCGGGAGGCGGGAGTGGGTGGCGCACAGAGTACGCAAGAGGGTACCCGGGGGGACACCGAGTCCATGAGCGCGTGACGCCAGAGGCTAGCGAGGCTCATGAGGGAACGCTGCGCGGCAATCGCCTGCGGCCGTAATGAGAAGGGATCTTCACAGGTCGAGGGAATAGACAATATCATAGACCTCTCCGGCAGGATAAACCGCTATACGCTCACCGGTAGCTTTCCAGCCGAGACGCTCATACCATTGTCGTGCTTGGGGTATTCTTCTCCAGGGTCCATAGAGTAGCACGTTTACACCCCGATGCCAGGAGATGGCGAATGGCCGCGAAGTACAGCAAGGTGCCGATGCCCTGACCCCATGCCGAAGGGTCGACATAGAGACGGGACAAGTGTCCCGACTCGGGCTCGGACGCATTAATGTTTACCACCACCACTCCCACGATGGCTCCGTTATTTTCGGCTACAATTGTGCGCCTCTTGTCGGCCTCGCCACCTTCAGGATTTAGGGTGAGCCGCCACTCCGCCATCGCCTCGGAAACCCCAGGCATCGGCGCATCGGCCGGGGAAAATGTCTCGGTACGCGCGTACGGCGCTGCGGCGCACAATGGCCTCTACTTCGACGGCATCATGTTGCGCGCCTTCCCGAAGAACGTACATTTCCCCCCCAGCAGTTATAGTCGTTCCCTCAATCCTAATAACTAGGAATGGCCATCATCGATGGATGCGCCGGATCAGCCCGTGATGCCCTGACGCGCAGCGGCACACCGAATCGATTGCGCTGCAGACCGCCCCGTATGCGGTCACCCTGGCGGACGGCGTGTACGTGGGACATGTACGAGAGCGGGTCACCACCTTCCGCAGCCAAGTCGCGGCGGCCCGCTCGCTCAACCTGTCGCAGTGGACCTCGATGCGGCACGTGATCTTGCCGCAGGCCATCCGCAACATTATCTTGCCGCTGCTCAACGACTTCATCAGCCTACAGAAGGAAACTGCACAGGTCGGCCGGCATGGCTCGATTGAGGCGAACAAGTCAGCGGACCTGCGCAACGGCACCGTGTTCAACTGTTCAACTACCCCAGCTATGTGGTGGCGGCGATCTTTATCCTGATCCCGACCATTCCGGTGACCCGGTTCACTCTGATCCGCCGCGACCGGGCGAGCGGTCTCGCTAGGGCTGGTCAGTTGCGGCCCGAACGGTCGAGGGGCCAGCCGATCGCAGTGCCCATCACCGTGCTGGGTGGGCCAGAACCTGCTCCGGCGGCATATCGGTATCGTGTTCCCGTCATTCAACTGTTGCCGCACATGACGGTGGAGCGGAACGTGACGCTGGCGCCGGTGAAGGTGCTCGGCCTGTCCCGGGCCGAAGCGGCGGCGCGGGCGGCCGAGCTGCTCGGCCGGTTCGGTCTGGGCGAAAAGCGGGCAGACTACCCGGACCGGCTGTCCGGCGGGCAGCAGCAGCGGGTCGCGATCGTCCGGGCGCTGGCCATGCGGCCGCGGCTCCTGCTGCTCGACGAGGTGACGAGTGCGCTCGACCCGGAACTCGTGGCGGACGTGCTCGACGTGATCAGGGAACTGGCCGAAGGCGGGATGACGATGCTGATCGCCACGCACGAGATGGGGTTCGCCCGCGACATCGCCAGCCGGGTGTGCTTCCTCGCCGACGGGCAGATCGTGGAACAGGCGCCACCCGCGCGGTTGTTTAGCGAGCCGTCGGACGAACGTACCCGGCGCTTCCTGCGGCGCATCACCGACGCCGGGCGCCTGTGAGGCGAGCGGGAAACGCCGTGAGACAAGGAGCGAACGGCTTTGAGCGAGTCACCGTCAGAGGCGTCTGAGGTAATCGAGGCTTCTGATGCTGCTGAGGTTTCGGCCGAGGAGCTTGAGAGCGTTCAGGACCCTGAGGCCGCGGCGGCTGCGGAGGCGGCCGCGGAGGCGGCCGGGAGGCCGTTTTCCGGGCGGACGGCCTGGGCGCGGCGGATGGAGACGCCGCTGCGCACGTTCCTGCGCACCGAGACGGGCAGCGCCTCGGTGCTGGCCGCCGCCACCGTGCTGGCCCTGATCTGGGCGAACATAAGCGTCTCCAGTTATGACACGTTCTGGGCGACCCGGATCGCCGTGTTCGTCGGCCATTCGGGCATGGCGCTTGACCTGCGCGAGTTCGTGAACTCCGGGCTGATGGCCTTCTTCTTCCTGGTCGTCGGGCTGGAGGCGCGGCGCGAGTTCGACGTGGGCGAGCTGCGGATCCGGAGCAGGCTCACGCTGCCGCTGCTCGTCGGGCTGGGCGGCATGGCCGTGCCGATCGCCGTCTACCTGCTCTTCAACGCCGGGCGGCCCGCCGAGCACGCCTGGGGCATGTCGATGTCGACCGACACCGCCTTCGCGCTCGGCGCGCTCGCCCTGGTCGGCCGCAGGCTGCCGGACCGCGTCCGCACCTACCTGCTCACCTTCTCCGTCGTCGACGACCTGGTCGGGCTGGTGGTGATCGGGGTCGCGTACAGCGGGCACATCGAGGTGGTGCCGCTGGCCTGGGGGTTCGGGTTCATCGCGGTGGTCCTGGTGGTACGGGCGCGCGGCAGCCGGTCCGGCCCCCTGTACCTGCTCATCGGGATCGCGGCCTGGGTGGCGTTCTTCAAGTCGGGGGTGGACCCGATCGTGGTCGGGCTGATCCTCGGCCTGCTGACCTACGCGTACTCGGCGACCCGGGAGTCGCTGGAGCAGGCCTCCGAGGCGTTCCGGAACTTCCGCGAGCAGCCCACCGCCGCACTGGCCCAGTCGGCACGCGACGTGGTGCGCACCGCGATCTCGCCGAACGACCGGCTGGCGGAGCTCTTCCACCCGTGGACCAGTTACGTCATCGTGCCGCTGTTCGCGCTGGCCAACGCGGGAATCGTGCTGGACGCCAAGTTCCTGGCCAAGGCCTACACCTCGCCGGTCACGCTCGGCATCGTGGTCGGCTACCTGGTGGGCAAGCCGCTCGGCACGGCCGGGTGCGCGTGGCTGGTCACCAAGCTCAGCCACGGCCGGATGCGGCCGCCGGTCGGCTGGGGTGCGGTGGCGGGCGCCGGGGCGGTGGCCGGGATCGGCTTCACCGTGTCCCTGCTGATCGCCTCGCTCGCGCTGCATGGCACCACTCTGGCTGAGGCGAAGCTCGGCATCCTGTCGGCCGCGGCGGCCGCCACCGTCCTGACCTGGATCACCTTCCGCCTGGTGAACCGGCTGCCGGTCCGGGCCCGGCTGCGCGCGCTGCTGGGCACGGCCGAGGTCATCACCGACCTGGTGGTGCCGGTGGACCCGGACAGGGACCACATCCGCGGCCCGGAGGAATCGCATGTCACCGTGGTCGAGTACGGGGACTTCGAGTGCCCGTACTGCGGCATGGCCGAGCCGGCGGTGCGGGAACTGCTGCGGGATTTCGGCGAGATCCGGTACGTGTGGCGGCACCTGCCGCTGAACGACGTGCACCCCAACGCGCAGCTCGCCGCCGAGGCCGCCGAGGCCGCCGGCCGGCAGGGCGCGTTCTGGGAGATGCACGACCTGCTCCTGGACCGCCAGGACGCGCTGCACCCGCGTGACCTGATCGGGTACGCGGCCTCGCTCGGCCTGGACGCCCAGCAGTTCGCCACCGACCTGCGCAAGCACGTGGGGCGGGCGCACGTCAACGAGGACCTGGAATCCGCCGACCTATCCGGCGTTTCCGGCACTCCGACGTTTTTCGTCAACGGCAGGCGGCATTATGGCGCCTATGATATAGAAACACTGAAAAAAGCGGTGAAACTCGCCCTGGCCCGGGCGAAAATCAGCGCCTGAATTCGGCGACACGCCTTAACGGAGTCGCTTACCGGACTCCGGCCGGTTATTGTGCCAGCCTGTTACTGCGCCAGCCTGTTACTGCGCCAGCCTGGAAACCAGCGGATTATTAATGCGGGGGGATAATGAAGCGGACCTGCGCGGCCGTCGTCGCGGCCGTGACGGCAGGCACCTCGATGTGGCTGGCCGGCCCGGAGGCGGCCACGGCCAGGACCGAGCCGCCGCAGCCGAGCGCGACGCTGCGCGTGGTGCCGAAGTGGACCTACCAGGGCGGCGGGAAGCTCGCGGTCATCGCCGCCTGCTCGAACCCGGCCGACCACCGGGTCATCACCTCCAAGATGCTGCCCCGCCAGGTGCCTCTGCGCAAGACCGGCAACCTCCTTATCAAGGTCACCAATAAGACGCATCCCGGGAAATACACGATCATGCTGCTCTGCGTCGGAAAGCACCAGCAGGCCGACGCGGCCGACATGGCATCGGTCCGGATCCTGAAGGTCATCGGCGATTTCTACCAGCCGGCCCCGCCGCCCTTGCCGGAGCATTTCAAGCCGACCGTGACCGTGTCCAGCGGGCCGCCCGCCCGGGCGAAGAAGCACCACAAGAAGAAAAAGGGGCACTGAGCCAGGCCGGCCCGCCACCCGGCCCTGCGCCGGCTGGCCGATCCTCCCCGCGTGGCGCGTAAGCTGCTGGTCCTCTGCCGCGCCACGCGGGGACCGCCGTTCCTCCCGGCGGCGGTATCCGGTCCGCCCCCCGCACCCGGGGGAGGACATGAGAGGCTGGCGGGGAGGACGAGGAGGAGATATCGCGTGAGTGCGCAGCCAACCGCCGCGGCGGCCGGGACCATCGACGTGGGCGGCGACCTGACCGTCAACCGCATGGGGTTCGGGGCCATGCGGGTCACCGGGCCGGGCATCTGGGGCGACCCGCCTAGCCGGGACCAGGCCATCGCCACGCTCCGGCGGGTGGTGGAGCTTGGCGTGAACTTCATCGATACCGCCGACTCCTACGGCCCCGGGGTCGGCGAGACCCTGATCGCCGAGGCGCTCTACCCGTACCCGGAGGACCTGGTCATCGCGACCAAGGGCGGCCTGATCCGGCCGGGTCCGAACCGCTGGGAGGCCGACGGGCGGCCGGAGCACCTCCGCGAGGTCTGCGAGGGCAGCCTGCGGCGGCTCAGGCTCGAGCAGATCCCGCTGTACCAGTTCCACCGCCCCGACCCGGCGGTGCCGCTGGCCGAATCGATCGGCGCGATCGCCGAGCTGAAGAGCGAGGGCAAGATTCGGCACGTCGGGATCTCCAACGTGTCGGAGTCCCAGCTGCGCGAGGCGCAGCAGGTCGTCCCGATCGTGTCGGTGCAGAACAGGTACAACGCGTCCGACCGCAGGTCCGAGTCGCTGATCGACCTGTGCGAGCAGGAGCAGCTGGTGTTCCTGCCGTGGGCGCCGGTACAGGAAGCCGGCAAGAACCCCGCCGTGGCGGCGGCCGCCAAACGGCACGGCGTGACCCAGCACCAGGTCGTGCTGGCCTGGCTGCTGGCCACCTCACCGCAGATCCTGCCCATCCCGGGCACCGGCTCGCCCCAGCACGCGGAGGAGAACATCGCCGCCGCAGCCGTCGAGCTGAGCCCGGAGGAGGCCGACGCGATCAGCAAGGGCGCGTTACCAGACCGCCCCCGGACGATGATTTCCGGCTGGCTCCGCCGTCATCTGGTTAGCGCACCGGCTGACGAGCACATGGAGTGAGTGATGCAAACCACGAAGTCCGCGGACGGCACCGTCATCGCCTACGACCGCAGCGGCGACGGGCCGCCGCTGGTCGTCGTCCTCGGCGCGTTCTGCGACCGGAAGACGTTCGTCCCGCCCGCTAGCCTAACCAGCCGCTTCACCGTCTGCACCTACGACCGGCGCGGGCGCGGCGACAGCGGGGACACCCCGCCCTACTCCCCCGCCCTGGAGGTCGCCGACCTGGCCGCGGTGATCGAGGCGATCAGCGGCCCAGGGGCGCCCGGCGCCGGGGCCGGGGCGTTCGCCTTCGGGCACTCGTCGGGTGCCGCGCTGGCGCTGCGCGCCGCCGCGCACGGCGTGCCGGTGGCCGCGATCGTGGCCTACGAGGCGCCGTATATGATCCCCGGGACCCGGGAGCTCGCCGAGGACCCGTCGGGCCGGATCACGGCGCTGGTAGCGGCCGGGCGCCGGGCGGACGCGGTGCGGTTCTGGATGACCGACGTCGTCCGGGCGCCGGCCGAGATGCTCCCGATGATGGAGAACTCGCCGATGTGGGCGGGCCTGCAGGCGCTCACCCACACGCTTCCCTACGACCTCGCCCTGGCTGGCGACCAGGGCATCCCGGTGGACTACCTGGCGAAGATCACCGTGCCGGTGCTCGTGCTGGGCGGCGCGAACAGCCCGGACTGGTTCCACCGCACGGTGGAGGCGACCACCGGCGCCATCCCCGGCGCGCGGCTGGCCATGCTCGACGGCCAGGACCACGGCGCCCCGCCCGAGGTGATCGCGCCGGTGCTGACGGATTTCTTTCTCGGTGCCGGTTCGTTAGATCGCGCCGGGCCCGGAGCCTTAGGGTCCATCAGGGCGTCAAGGGAAGCACGGGATCCACGGGGTCTCCGGGCCGGTTCCTCCGCGCTCGGCGCTTTATCCTTACTTCGGGACAAGCCGGACATCGGCTGGGGTGCGGAGGCAGAGCGTGGCGCAGACGATCGCGATTACCGGCGGCCGGGTGGTGCCGATCGAGGGCGACCCGGTCGACGGGGGAACCATCCTGCTGCGGGACGGGAAGATCGCAGCGGTCGAGGGTCCCGGTTTCGCGGTGCCGGACGGCGCGGACGTCGTCGACGCGACCGGGAAGTGGGTGCTGCCCGGCTTCATCGACGCGCACGCCCACGTCGGCCTGGCCGAGGAGGCCGAGGGCTGGGCGGGCCAGGACACCAACGAGCGGACCGATCCGGTCACCCCCCAGGTCCGTGCGCTCGACGCGATCAACCCGGCCGATCGGGGCCTGCGTGACGCCATCACCGGCGGCGTGCTCGCGGTCAACGTCAACCCGGGCTCGGCCAACCCGATCGGCGGGCAGACCGTCGCGATCAAGTGCTGGGGCCGCACCGTGGACGAGATGGTCCTGCGCGAGCCGGCCGGGCTGAAGTCCGCGCTCGGCGAGAATCCCAAGCGCGTCTACGGCGAGCGGAACGAGACCCCGTCGACCCGGCTCGGCACCGCCGCGTTGATCCGCAGCGCGTTCGTCGCGGCGCAGAACTACCAGGCCAAGCTGGCCGCGGCCACGGACGGCTCCGATCCGGCGGACCGCGACCTCAAGCTCGAGGCGCTGGGCCGGGTGCTGCGTCGGGAGATCCCGTGGCGGCAGCACTGCCACCGCGCCGACGACATCGCGACCGCGATGCGGATGGCCAGGGAGTTCGGCTACGACCTGGTGATCGACCACGGCACCGAGGCGTACCTGCTGGCCGACCAGATCGCCGCCGCGTCCATCCCGGTGATCATCGGCCCGCTGTTCACCAGCCGGTCCAAGGTCGAGCTGCGCAGCCGCTCGCTGGCCAACCCCGGCCGCCTGGCGGCGGCCGGGGTCACGATCGCCATCACCACCGATCACCCGGTGGTGCCGATCCATTTCCTCATCCACCAGGCCACGCTGGCGGTCAAGGAGGGCCTTGACCCGGTGACCGCGCTGCGCGCGGTGACGATCCACCCGGCCAGGATCATCGGCTGCGCCGGCCGGATCGGCTCGCTGGAGGTCGGCAAGGACGCCGACGTCGTCCTGTGGTCCGGCGACCCGCTGGACGTGATGAGCCGGGCGGAGCGGGCCTACCAGGACGGCCGCGAGATCTACCGGTACGACTACGAGCGCCGCGAGGGCGTGTTCGCCGACGTCTGGGCGGCGCGCTAGGCGTCGGTGCGGTTCCGCGGGGTGAGCGGGCTGCCGCAGAACGGCAGCGTGACGCGGTGCTGGACGAGTTGCCCGTAGGGTTCGGTCGCGGCCGCGGGCAGGGTGCCGAGCCGGAGCACGTCGACAGCCGACTGGGCCTGCGACATGTCGCTGAACCACGGCCGCGACGCGTCGGTGTCGCTCAGGCCCGGGCAGGCCGCGTTGATGAGCAGGCCACGCCGGGCGGCCTCTCGGGCCGGACCTAGGCGGGTCAAAGCCAAGTGACGCCTGCGGCCGGATGTGACGCCTGGCACGCACTGATGCGCCCAGACCTGATGCCAGGCACGCACTGGGCAATGGGCCCGGGACGGCTCGCCGGATGCGGGCGGCGGCGGGACGGGCGAGGCGCAGCCTCTCTGGAGCACCGGTCAAGTAGCCACCTGCGCTGACCGGCGATCCGTTTAGCCCCTTTTATCAAACTATATCCGGTTCCTTAGTGGGTGGATTGGGGCTCCTGGGTGGCCCGGGGGGTCTATAGGGGGTTTGATCAAATCCCCTAGCGCAACCAACGCAGCGCGTCGGCTCGTGATCGAAGCTACGTTCGCGCTCTGATGCAGCATAAGCGCAAGCCGGGCCTCGCCAACGCCTTCCCGGAGCGGGCAACGTTACAGGGGCATCTCCGCCCCGGTGTCAGCCCGCCATGCGAGCCAAGACCCTGTGCTATCAATTCTGAGAGGCCGCAGCTTGTTGTCAGTGGTTCGGTCATCTTTATGTCAGTGCGCTGGTCAGACCCCTGGCTCGCCGAGTGGTCAGGGGGAGTCAGATGAGCGCGATCCTGGCTGTGCCGGTGCCGATCGAGGTGATGGCGATGGCCGGGCCGGGGGCGCGGACGATTGCTGACCGCCCGGTGTCGTCAGCCCGGGCGGTGACGGCGGCGGCAGCGGCCGGGGCAGTGACGGCGGGACGGGTCACGGCCGCGTCATCCGGGACTGCCGCCGCGGCGATGCCAGCGCCGTCGCTGGCCGGCTGGCCGCCGGGGCGCAGCCGCAGGAAAACCAGGGCGAGGGGGACGGCGAGGGCGATGATGACCGCCCCGACCCGGAAGGCCTGGGTGTAGCCGGCGGCGAGGGCCGCGGCGCCGGCAGCTCCGGCGTGGTGGCGGGCGGTAGTGGCGGCGACGGTGGCGAGCACG
>WNGL01001210.1_pt1 | contig 31445 bp, 19 predicted proteins | sample 5400591 | NCBI WGS metagenome assembly WNGL01 (sample SAMN13153377, study PRJNA577476) | soil metagenome | isolation source: 80 cm soil or saprolite under Garry oak tree replicate 1 | place: USA:California | collected 2016-06-15
TTGCTTGATTTGGCCGGCCACGCCCTCATTGCCTTTGCCACCGACGCCGGTTGGCCAGTTCACCGAAGTATTTGTGCCCACCTTCGTCTTCCATTCTGGGCTGATTTTGCTCAGGTAGTCTGTCCAAATGTAGGTTGTCCCGCTGCCATCGGAGCGGTGGACGACCACGATTTCCTGATCGGGCAAAGTGACTCCGGGGTTCAGTGCCGTGATCTTTGGATCATTCCATTTTTTGATTTGCCCTACAAAAATCCCCGCAATCGTGTCCCCGTCGAATTTTAACGCCGGATTCCCAGATAGATTGTAGGCAACCACATCCGCACCGGCGACTGTTGGGATATGCAGAAGTTTGCCAGGCGCCTTCGCCAGATTGTCGTCACTCATCGGCCCATCCGATGCGCCAAAATCGACCGTCTGAGCGAGGATTTGTTTCTGGCCTCCGCCCGACCCAATCGATTGGTAATTAAATCGTACAGATGGATCAACCTTCGCGTATTCATCGAACCACTTCGAATAGATCGGATAGGGGAACGTTGCGCCTGCGCCGTTAATCATCATCTGTGCGGAGGCGGTCGCACTTACGCCGGTCAAGAGCACGATCGCTAAAACCTTGCGGCTAAATTTGAGGGATTTCATACGTCTCAGCCTGCTGCAGCGTGCGCCGAAGCGTCAAAATCTTTAATGTTACTTTTGTGTGACAGCTGGTTTTGCTGTAGTCGCTTCGCTATGCGAAGCGCGACTCTAAGATGTCTAGATCGCTCGCGCCGCGCGTCTCACAGAGACGCCCCTATAACTTAATCGGCAGCACCACGCGAATCGTGGTTCCTTTTCCGAGCTCGCTCTCGGCTTCTACGCGGCCGCCGTGCAATTGGGCGATATGTTTCACAATCGCGAGTCCGAGACCGGTACCACCGAGCTCGCGGCTGCGCGCTTTGTCAGCGCGATAGAAGCGCTCGAAAACCCGTGGCAAATCATCTTTGCTGATCCCAATTCCATTATCGGTCACGCTGAGCACGATCTCAGGACCGTGCTGGGCCCCTCGCAAACGAATCTCTCCGTTCTCACGCGAATATTTCAGGGCGTTATCCAGCAAATTATAGAGAACTTCATGCAGCCGGGTTTCATCCGCGCGGATCGTCCGCGCATCCGGCGAAAGATCGACAATTACTTTCAGCTGCTTCTCCGCCAACTTTTTTTCCCAATCGCGGATGACGCTCTGGAACAATTCCCCCAATTGGACATCGCTGAATTGTAAACCCGCGCTGCGCGACTCTAATCGGGCAAGGGTAAGCAAGTCATCGATCAGCAACCCGAGCCGCTTGGAATGCCGTTCCATCACCCGGAGGATGCGCAACAATTCTTTGTCCGACGTTTGGGGATTATCCAGCAACGTCTCGATGTATCCGCGCAAGATCGACAACGGCGTGCGCAACTCGTGCGAAACATTCGCCACAAAATCCCGCCGCACCTTATCGGTTTGTTTGAGTTGCGTTATGTCGTGAAATAGGACCACTGCGCCGGTTGTTAGACCCGCATCGTCCTTAATTGGGACTGCACTGATTTCCACATCGCGTTCGGAATTCGTTTTCGGATCGGCACGAACCAATTCGCTCTGCGTCGCCTTGCCAGTCCGCACTGTTTCCTCGATCAGCCGATCAACCGTGGCATCGCGAACAACGTCGAGTAGAGGTGCTCCCAATGAGATTTCTGGCAGAGCGAACAGTTTCCGAAAAGCCTGGTTGACCAAAGTTACGCGCAGACTCTTATCGACCACGAGCAGACCATCCTGCATCGCGCGGAGGATTGTCTGCGTGCCGGATTCGCGTCCTGCGATCTGGCGAGCAAGCTCCTGCTGGCGCGCAAAAATATTCTCCAGCGCCAGGCCAATGCGTTTCGATTCTGGTCCACCATCGACCAGAAAGGTGTCCGGGCGGCCGCTCCCGGCAATTTGCCGGACGAGCCGCTCGATTTGTCGCCACGGTGCAACCCATTTTTGCCAGGCGACCACCGCCGTCGCTGCAAATAGGACGCAGATTACACCCAGAAACAGCCACGACATCGCGCGTCAATTTTCCCGCAGTCGATAACCGAAACCCCGCACGCTTTCGATCACATCGGCAGCTTTCCCGAGTTTTTTTCGCAAGCGGCGCACGTGCGTGTCCACGGTGCGCGTATCGATGACACTTTCGTAGCCCCACACGTCGTTGAGCAAACGGTCGCGCGCCTGGACACGGCCGCGTCGCTGCACGAGCGTCCGCAAAAGTTTAAATTCAAGGCTGGTAAGGTTGACCCGCTTTCCGCTGACCGAGACTTCGTGGCGCGCCGCATCAATCAGAATCGGACCGACCACCAGATGTTCTTCGTCTTCTTTCGTATCGGCTCGGCGCATTATCGCTCCGATGCGTAAAACGACTTCGCGCGGACTAAACGGCTTCGTCACATAATCGTCCGCGCCAAATTCCAAGCCCACGATCCGGTCGATCTCTTCGGCCTTGGCTGTTAACATCATGATTGGGATCTGGCGCGTTGCAGGATCGCTTTTCAGAATTTTGCAGATCTCCAGCCCAGGCATTCTCGGCAGCATGAGATCGAGGATAATGAAAGCCGGTTTTTCACTGCGCGCCTTATCCAATCCAGCAGCGCCATCGGTTGCCGTCGCGAGCGTGTACCCTGCCTTGCGCAGGTTGAGCGTCAGAAGATCGACGACGTCGCGTTCGTCTTCGATGATCAAAATCCTTTTTCCGGGCGCCGCTTCCATTCGCAGCAACTTTATCGCCGAAAGTACTTCAATTTGCCAGCACCAGGATTTTCAGCGCCGGTTTTTTTCTTCGAGGCCCGCGAGAATTTCTGTAAACTGGGCATCATTTTGCCCATGCTATGCACAGTTGGCTTAACCGGCCTCGCGAGGGCAATCTGTTCCTGATGATTAATCTGCCGCAGGCATGATCCCCAATCCTAGGCATAGACCACATAAATATGGCACACCAATGCAATGACTAACGTGCGATCGCAACGCAAGAGCGCTTTAGAGACCTTTGCTGTACTCGCGCTAGGTATTACTTTCCTGCTTCGTTATGCGCCATTCTTAGCATCTCGCCTGCTCTTTGGCCCTTTTAGAGACAATGTCCATATCTATGGGCCGATATTTTCCGAGGTATCGCGTCTGGCGTCGTCTGGCGCTGTTCCTTACTACCTGCCGGATATTGGAACGGGCTTTCCAATATTCGAGAGTCCGCACTTTTCGATTCTCTACCCGTTTTATTTTTTTGGGCTGATGAAGTATGGGGGACCATTGGCATCCCTTTACACGCTAACCAATCTGACGCTACTCCACATGTTCGTTTTTTACGTCAACCTCTATGTGTTGCTGCGGTGCGCTACAATCACGCCGTGGGCATCGTACATTGGCGCGTCCGTCGGGATGCTGGCGCGGAACACGGAACTGTACGCAAGTTGGATCACTATTACAGCCAGCTATGCTTGGCTGCCGCTAGTGCTGGCCGGAGGAGTGTTGTTATTGCGATTTCCTGGGAAGGCTTGTGGAATACTCGTGTTTTCCACTGCGGCAGGTCTTCTGGCATTGGCGAGCGCCTCACAGCCGGTAATTCACGCTGCTCTGACGTGCCTGATGCTATTTGCGTCGGGTATTACATGGATGTGTGTTCAGCGGCGCTTCGCAGACGTCTGGCGTGTAGCCTGGTCTCTGGCGGTGTGCGGTGGTATTGCGTTCGGACTCGCCGGAGCTGCGATCGTCCCGATGTACATCGCTACAGGCGAAATGATTCGGCACATCGGTGGGGGCGCCTCGGTGATCGGGCACGCCCGCATTCCATGGGAAAGTTTCAATCTGAATCAGCTTACGTTGAACCAGGCAACGGGCATTGTAGTCAGACCAGACTGGATTAAGATCGTCGGCAGTCCTTACGTAGGCCCGCTGGGTCTGATTGGAACGCTACTAACCGGAATTTACTTCCGCCGGCTCGACCGTTTTCTCCGCATGCTGACGGTGGCCTTTGGGGTTATCAGCCTATACGGATTGCTTTCCGCCTTCGGAACCAACCTGGGATTGGCCTATCTGAATTTCCATCTTCCTTTCGTTAACCGGATTCGGGAAGCGGGACGGCATCTTGTTCTCTTTGTGATTGGCGCTTCCTTCCTAAGTGGGCTCGGCTATAGCCTTTTAGCGCGAAGCCTGGAGCGATACAAAGAGCGCCGCAATACTCGCCCGCTTATTCCGCCAGGAGTGCTGGCGCTTATCTTTGCTGGAATCATTCTCTGGGAGTTTTTTCACAAGGGCGAGGGCCGAATGCAAACTGGATTCTGGATTCTAGCGTTAGCGCCGATCCTGTTCCTCCTAGGTCGTATCTGTAGATTATCGAGCTACCAAAAAATTGTGTCAGCGGCGGTATTCGTTTCGGCGGCGGCTGTGGTTATCCCAGTAAGAGGATTTCCAGCTTCGCAGTGGGACTTTAGCAAGCCGATGAATTTACTTACTCACAAAGTTATCCAGAGCTTCGCGGATAGAATCGACACCTCCGGTTACCGGGTAGATTTCCGCGACACAGCGTTTTCGAATCGGCTTTGGGCGATGAACGCAAGTTATTATGGGGTAAAAAGCTTTTACAATCAGCTAACTCCACAGCCGTATGATCAATTTCGTTTCAGCAATCTAACGAATATTCCGCATCTCCGTGCAATGATGGGAGCACGCTACGTGTTATGCGGTCTCAATAATTCGCCGACTGACGGGGACGCAAAGGAAATACTGGAAACTGAAGGCTACCGGCTGTACGAAAATACCAAGCCGATGGGGCGAATCAGTCTCGTGCATCGGGTTGCAGGTTCCGCCAACAACGAGCGTGAATTCATGAATACTATCGGTAAAGGTTTTGATTACTTTTCCGAAGCTTACGTAACCCCTCGCGACTTCGAATCGACTCAATACCTCCTGGGTAGCGCCCAGATGTTGTCACATCCTCGGGACCGTATCACAAAGATCGTCGATCAAGCGAATCGCAGTTATTCGGCGGTTGAGTCTGATTCGGCTTCGCTCCTGGTTTTGAACGAATGGTTTACGCCGGCTTGGAAGGTGCGGGTAAACGGCAAAAATCAGACGGTTCTGCGTGTAAACCAGTGGCAAACAGGCGTGCTCCTAGGTGCTGGAAAAAATCGTGTGGAATTCGAGTACCGTCCTACACTGTTTCGGGTTCTGATGGCATTGCATCGGGTCACGATGGTGTTGCTCCTGATCTTTGTGATTTTCGCGGTTAGCAGGAAGAGCTGGTGGTTCGCGAGCCATTTCGCGACGATCGCATGATTCTTCTTCAACTTCGGGTCACATGAGGGGCGCGGAGACAGAGCGGGCGTATCGACGCACGATGCTTGACGCGATTTGCGTGGCGGTTCTCATCGCCTACTTCCTCCATTTTGCTTTTCCGGCGCTACGCGGGGGTTTTGGTGAGGACGAGATGATGAACATGGGGATCTACTGGCGTGCCGGAGCGCTCAAATCGCTTTTGGCAAACGTACTCTTTTGGACGACATTTTATCGTCCGGGAGGCGCTCTTTACTATCTGCCTCTCTATCACTTTTTTGCCCTGGATCCTCGACCTTATCGAATCGTCCAGATCAGCATTCTCGCTGTGTCAATGCCGATAATCTATTACTTGAGCCGGCGTCTCGGCTCCTCGCGGTCGGTCGCATTTCTCGCTGTTCTTGCTCTCTGTTACCATTCTCAACTTGCCGGCCTCGTGTTCGTGGGTTCGTTCATTTATGATGTATTGTGTGGGTTCTTTTACTTCGCGGCATTGACCTACTATATACATATCCGCGAGAGAGAAGCCTGTCTGCGTCCCCTGCAATTGCTGGGATTTCTAGCCCTATATGTGTGTGCGCTGAACAGCAAGGAGATGGCGGTTACACTTCCAGTGATCGTTTTAATTTATGAGTTTCTAAAACGTCCTCGCTGGGCCGACTGGAAAGCGTTCTTTCGCTGGACAAGGTCCGTTGCAGCACCGTCTTTGATTGCAGGATTGCTCACGGCCATCTACATCTACGGCAAGACGCAGAGCAGCGGCTCTCTGACAAGATACGATCCTTATCGACCCAAATATTCATGGCACCATTTCATGACATCCAACACAAAGTTCGTTAGTGACTTATTATATTTCCAGCATGTGATCACTCCAATAACGCTGCTGGCCTTGTGGGCGGTTGTTTTCGTTTATGCCTTCATACGCCGGGATCGCACGCTTCAGCTAATGGCGTTCTGGATAGTGATAGTGCCTCTGCCCATCGCGTTTATTCTCCCGATTCGCGGCGGCGCATGTCTTTATCTTCTCTTGTTCGGGTGGGCAATGATCTTTGCTAAGGTCGCATTTGATTTAATCACGCTAATTTCCAAATCTTTGATATTGCTTGGCCAGGCTGTCGGAGTGGGCGCGCCAAGCGGTGGAATCATGCAGCGCACGACTGCCGCCCGTGCTCGCAGCGCGGCAATCGGAACGGACGTCGGCGCCGCACCGAATAAAATGTCTCCTCGGATTTTCCGAGTGGTCGCAACGCTTTTGGTGGCGTCTGCTCTCGGAATTTTTACTCAATGGGAAAATCAGCGTTTCGGTACGGTGCAGGCTTTGCTTAACGGAGGGCAAAAGGTATCTCATGTTATCGAAGCATTGAAATCGCTAAATCTTCAGCCAGCGCCTGGAAGCACAGTTCTCCTGAGGGCGAAGGAAAACCTATTCCCAAACAAATGGCATGCTCTTTTCATCGCTTCTCTGGTCTGGAATGATCGCTCCCTGCGAATTTGGCTCGAAGGCGTATACCCACTCACACCGCAGCAGATCGCTAACATGAATTACGTCATTTCGCTCAGTGAATTTGAAGCGAAGATTCTTCGTTCGCCTGTGAGATTCCACAATCCGACTAGATAAGGCGGCGCGCTGACTTTAAGAGGTTGTCAATGTGTCGTTGATGCCCGCTCATGATCCTCTTTACAGATTCGCCTCTGTCTTGCGGCGGAAAAACATGTGTCGTCGTTCCGCGGCGAGGGTGCCTTCGGCTCTTTGGTGGCTGTTAAATAGAATTGCGTCCCGCAGACTACCCGATGAGTAATCGATTGTGGCAATGGATGGCCATGCGTTGGCGGCTTATTGTTGTCGGCGCACTGTTGGCTGTATTGCTGCTGATACACATCACTAGTCTGCGCCACAAGGAGCTTACTACCGATGAGCCTCTCCATTACCATTACGGCTATCGCGTGTTGCATGGCATGCCGCGACGAACAGGCGCGATCGATAGTAGCACTATGCCGTTTTCAGGTGTGCATGCCATGACGAGCGGAACTCTGGCTGTAATTGCCCGGACGGTCGGGATTCCGGCAGACATGTCGCCGAACGGTCAGGTAAAGCGGGGCCGGTACGCGACCATTGCTCTTTCGCTATTGCTGGCGTTGTATGTGTTGAAATGGAGTTACGAACTCTACGGCCGTAACGGTGCTCTTCTTTCGCTGAGTCTTTACGTCTTCGATCCCAATCTGCTGGGACACGGTCAATTGGTAACGGCCGACCTGCCGGCAGCGTTGATGATAACCGTGGCACTCTACCACTTTTGGCAGTTCCTCAAATTAGGCGGCAAAAGAAGAGCGCTTTTGAGCGCAGTGACTCTCGGTTTAAGCCAACTCGCCAAATACTCGTGTATTTACCTGTATCCTATCTTTTTGGTGATTGCGGCGATTTATTGTCGCTCTACGCCAGCAGCCGAAGCTGTAAGGCCCAGTCGGTGGCCCCGCCTGCTTTGCGTATTGCTCTGCTGGACTGGTGTAACGGCGTTTTTCGCTGCAGTGAGCATCCTGATGATCAATCTTGGATTCGGCTTCAATGGAATTGGAACGCCCTTGTCAGGGTATACCTTGAACGACCCAGTTTTCAAGAAACTCCAGGCGACGCCGATCGTCGGCAACCTGCCGCTTCCACTGCCGGTGCCTTATGTCCAGGGCCTGGATCTAGTCAAGTCCGAGGAGAGGATGGGACTAGCTTGGGGAAACATTTACATGGCAGGGAAGCTTCGAGTGAATCATCATGACGGGACACTTCACGGCTTCCCGGGGTATTACTTCTACGCGGCCTTCTTCAAGGTGCCGATTGCGAAGCAAGTTATATTTTTGGTGGCATTGTTCGGGTATTTTTCGAGGCGTGGCCAGACAATGACGAGCGCTCTTCGCCGGGAGGAGATTTTTCTGCTAGTCCCGATCCTGATTTACTGGATCTATTTCAATTTCTTCTTTAACGCGCAGATCGGCATTCGTCATGTATTGCCTGTATTTTCCCTGGCTACCATCTTTTGCGGCAGGTTTTTAGCCACTCCTGAATCTAAACTCCGACGATATACCGGAGTGATTGTGGCCGCCTGGGTTGCTGCGTCGACGCTTTCATATTATCCGCATTTCATATCCTACTTCAATGAGTTTGTCCGGGACAGAAGGCTGGCCTATCGACATCTTGCAGACTCGAACCTGGATTGGAGCGGAAACTATTGGTACCTGATAGAATATATCCGCCGTCATCCTGGAGTCATTGTAGATCCTCGCAAACCGCAAGCAGGTCGAATTATCGTGCCTGTTAACGCCTTGGTCGGGGTCAATCGAAATCCTGAGGAGTACAGGTGGTTGAGGGAGCATTTTAGCCCTGTGGACCACATCGCCTACTCGTTGTTGGTTTATGACGTCCCGAAGGAGATGCTTCCGCAGGATGCCAATTCCGGAGCTAAATAAGCCAGCGCCACATCCCAACTCAAGCGCCGTGATCCCGGGCTCTTCTAAACTGCGAGGCAATTAAGGTAATCACCTGCCAGGCAAAAGGGGCGGTGCTTTGGGTTGGCTTAATATTTGCCGTGAGTAAGGCGGCAAAGGGTATTCATTATCATAAATAAGGCGGTGCCAGGCACGATTCAAGATGGGGTGGCGTCGTGATATCCTCGTTGTTCTCACTTTGTCCGTCCCAATCACAAAAAACTGACTATGACATGCAGTGCCTATGGTGGTGCCTTCCGGTAAATCGTTCAGTAAGTCCAGCAGCCAGGGAGCGCGCAGTTTTTCAAAATTGCCATCAATACTCCTGCGAAAATCCGATACTGTTACCCAGGGCACGAAGGTGCGCCCAGCATCCGAGATTAAATGAATCTGGTAACCGCCCGGCAAATTCCTGGCTGGACAACCTCCTGGCAGAGGAACACAAAACTGCGGGCTCCATCCACTAATTGTGTGATGGCGTAAAAGCATCAAACTCAGTGGCACGACAGTGGACAAGAGCAGCAGTATTCCCAGGCATCCTTGTGTCAGGCGCGTCAACCGGTCACCCGCATTTGTAAGAAGATTCTTCTCTACAAATAGATCACCAGACTTAGCCCGCAGCGACAGAAAATTGCGCAACTCTTGCCAGCTCCAGGCAATCAACATCGCCGGTGACAGGTAGAGAAAGGGAAATGCTACCGCATAGACGCGGTGTCCCCCGTCCCAGGGCGGAGCAAAAGGCAATGAGATTAACACCCCTAATACAATCAGTAAAACGAACCATTCCAATTCCGCTCGCCTTTTCTGCACGACGGACCAACTCCATGGAACGGCGGCTCCCAGAACTGTCAACCACTTCATCCACGAACGAAACGTCTCCGACGTCGGCGGCTGCCAGTAAAACGTGTTGTCCTTCCACACAAATACGCAGGCATTCCAGAATCCTTTCAGAACGAGCCAGGGTTCTGCTCTTAACAGTGTCATTCCTTTGTCCCGAGCAATTAAGTTGACGCGCTCATATGGGGGTCCAATTTCGTTCATCGCGCTTACCCAATTCCCGCCCTTTAACATGCCGTAAAAGCAGAGCCAGAAATTCGAAGTTGGGCGAGGAGGGGCAAAGAAGATCCAATAGCAGGCAAGGTTCAAAAGCATCCCGACAAAACAAATCACTCCGGCGGCAAACATGCTGCGCCATCCCCAGCGACCCCGTGGGAAGATCCAGCCAGTATACAAGATCAAGAGAGGAAGGATGAAATAGGCTCCCGCTCGCGTGTTGAGCGCCATAACCAGACTGAACAACCCTGTACACCATAACCCTTCGCGTTTCTCGCGCAGACCTTGCAACATGAGAGCCAACGCGATGAGCGCGAACCAAAGCCCGAGTTGTTCTGTGCGCAATAATCCAACCACCTCGCAACGGTAGAAGAAAAACACGAGACTCAAAAACAAGGTCGCGCCTAACCAGCCAAACATTACGCGCACCTGACGCCATGCTAGAAACGACACCACCCCTGTGGTCAGGGTAAAGAGCGAGACGATCGTCTTAAGGTTGCGGTCGCAGAGCCAAAGCATAGTACTCAAAAAACAAGGAAAGAGTTGCCTTGTTGTTTGTGGCGTGACCACCCGCATGCCATCACTCCATTGATTTGCAAGCGAGAGATACACGGATGGATCCGCATTCGGCAACAAGCCACCTATTAAATTGAATCGATTTTCCGGATGCAGGGCCGTATTGAAGATGTAGGCCTGTAAACAACAGAAACACAGCGTAATCGCTGCGCATTCGATCCATGACACTTTATCCCCGCTCCAGACCAGGCGCAGACCACCAATCAGCCCGAAGACCACTAACGGAACCACGGTGCTCAATGCCATCGCTTCCAATCCAGTTATCCAAGGGAAGGGTTGGGTCAGCAGCCACACCGAAGGCAGAGAACACAAAACGAATAGCGCGATGCCTTGAAGACATCGGAAAGCCTGCTTTGTCGACTCCGCGGTTAACGCTTGAATGGAAGGCATAGACTGCATCGGCTTCTTAACAACAGTTTCTTAACGTGTAGATGCGAACGTGCGGACTGTGAGCAGATGATACCGAGATGTCGCTGACTGATAGCGGGAGACCAACGATAGCCGGTGAATTGCTTAAGGGTTCTCGGTTGCGGGCGTTGGTTTAACACCCGGTGCAGCCGGCGCTGTGGCTGGCGTTACCCGCAACTGCGGCAGCGAAATGGTGCAGTTCGCCCAAAAAACGTTATAGCGCGGTGGTATCCCAGCGATCCAAAAGTGAATTTCTTTAGTCGCGGGCGGCAAGATCAGATTATGGGACAACCACCTGCGATCGTCCGCGCGCCGCTGAGGGTCTAGTTTCAGTAAGGCGGAAGTGTTGTAACCTGCTCCCTCCGTAGTAACCTGCACCGCCACGCCATCGAACTTATTTTTGGCTGCAAAATTCGCCTCGATCATCCGCAGTGTGTTTTCGTTAATCGTGTATTGAATTTCCAAAACAACCGGTGCCGCGGTCTGCTCAGCAAGCACGACTCGTACGCTTGGCTGATTGAATTTCGGATCCTCAGAAACGGCGAGCATGAAGCAATATTTGATATCGGCCCCCCAGGATCGTATTGGTTTGAGCGTAATTGGCTCGTTAAAGTTATCAATCTGGCCTTCTATCGTCTGGGGGCGTATCGGAGCTGCATCAGCCACTCTGCTGGCAACTGGAGCACTTACTTGCCTTACCTTGCGAGCACCGGCGTCTCCGCCCTTTTTGAGGAGGAGTGTCACGCCAGCCGCCGCAGCGAGGATAATGAGGGCGTTAACAATGATGCCTTTCACAGATATGTCTGTGGCGCCTCCGTCACGGCAATCCTTATTCTGGAGGCCAGGCTTGACCTCCTAAACTTTCGCCAAGTTGTGCTTCCGAAGGATTTAAGGTTGCGGCACGCGACCACCATGAGACCGTGAACATTCGTCTCTTCATAGATTGTGGGCAAGCTGCAAATGTTCCGTCAAAAGACCATTCAGTGTGTGTGGCCTCTTGGTGGTGAGTTGTGCCACTGATGGTGAGAAATTTCCCCCTTGACTTCCTTCGTCAAACCGCCTGATGTCGGCGGATCCATAATTGGGATGTTACAACAAACTGGATTGCGCTGGATTCGAAAGGGCCTTCGGATTGCTTATCCTTTGGCCGCACTTATCCCTGCGGTTTGGGTGTTGAGCCATCCCATGCCAGCAGCGTGGCTGCGGCCTGTCTGTAAAGATATCTGGGCAATCCTGGCAGTCTGCGCGATGGCAGCGATTGTGCCGCGTTTATTCCGCCGGACAGGGGGCACCGCCTGGTCATTGTCATTGATAGCGCTAACCCAGGCCAGCTTCCAGGCGTGGTGCTACAACACCGGTTCCCACCCTGCGCTTAATCCATTTCAAATGTGGGGCATATTGCCGGCAACTGATTCGCATTTGTATTACAGCGCGGCTTGCGATCTCCTCAACGGACAACAGATCACTGTCATGGCTGGAGCGAGGCAGCCTTATCCCTTGCTTTTGGCGGCCCTCCTAAAAGTCTTCAGGTACGACCTCTGGGCGGTTACGTTACTCTTTACGATTGTTATGTCCCTTGCCACCTGGTCGGCTTTCGAAGTGATACGCCTCCGTCTGGGCGGCTTGGCGGCAGCAGTATTCTTGGTCTGCGTAACATTTTATATACGTATTCACAGCGCAGGATTGTTTATGACAGAACAACTAGCCCTGCTTTACTCACTGTGTGCCGTTGGCATGCTGGTCGAAAGCGTCGCCAGAGAGGGAAACTCGAAAGCGTGGCTCTACTGTGGTGGTCTGTTTTTTCTGGCTCAGGCTCTGAACACCAGACCAGCGGCCTACATGACGCTACCGTTTCTGGTCCTGGCCTCGTGGCAATTATTCCGCGGCAACCTCAAGGCACGAGGCAGAATGGTTATTCTCAGTGCGTTAGCTGTGACCGTATCGTTGGTCTTGCACAGCATCACATACCACCGGGTCGTGGCATCACGGTCTCCCTCCAACGTATGGTATTGCATTTATGGAGTATTAAATGACGGGACATGGGGGGACGGACTGAAACGTTCTCAAGAGCTGTTACAAACCGAACGCGGCCAGGTCCCGCCTGATTGGTGGCCAGCGATGGTATCAGATCGCGTACAAGGATTGCACCTGCTGAGAGAGGAGTGTTTGTCGGAAATTAGACGGCATCCGGGCAAGCTCTTGAGCGGCTGGTGGCGCGCGGTGCAGTTTCTCTGGTCGAAGAACACTCCATTTCGCGCTGCCTATCCACAGATGCCTTCTCGTTGGTTTACAGAATCTGCTCGCTGGTGCACAGTGCTCGGGTTCGTGCTTTCGTTGTTCTTCTTACTCCGAGGCGGGCGCCTCGCTCCGAAATTCAAGATATATCAAGCATTGAGCTGGCTTAATCTGGCTGCGCTGCTGGGACTGATAGCCTCGCTTCCATTCGCGCCGCCATGGGATGGAGAGACGCGGATCTTTGCCGCCACGCTTCCCTTGTTTTTCCTTTTGCCCGCCTCTGGAGTAGGCGGTCTGTATCTGCTGATTCCCAGCAGATTTCATGAGGTAGCCCTCGAGTCAAAAGCATACTTTCAGCAGAAGATTGCTATTGGCGCAGCAACGATTATAGGCGGGACGCTTTCTCTGGTGATCGTTTCGGCCTCGTGGTATTTCGTGGGCACCAGATCCGGAACCCAAAATCGCTGGCACCCAGCAACGTCAATGATGAATGATCTCATCGCTGGAAGAGCTTCCGTGGGTTCTTTCGATCTGCGCTCGCTCCAAGCTGGCTATCACTTACGTGTGACCGATGACGCTCAACCCACCTGGCTGCCAAACATTTCAAGAAAGGACTTCATCCAGAATGTCCCGCGAGGAGGGTACTCGCCCCTTTCTCCGGCATTCAACCAATTGCCGCCCGGTACCGAAGTAGTTGTGCTGCCTTATTTCGTTTTATTAGTGCTGGATAGAGAAGATGCTGAGGCGCAAAGATTCACACCGCGGCCAGATCAAACGGGTCATGTAGTCTGGCCGCCTGTGTATTTTAGCAAGGGGCTGAATCTCCAGGGCCGGTAATCCAATGCAGACCACCGGACTGTTGAGAAACGTTGTGGCGCGCGCTTAGTAGATGGTCAGCACACCTGTTGCGGTGTCATTTGCCGCGCAAACTCTAGGTCTACGACGCGAATAAATTCACGTACCAGTCCGCACTCTCGCTCGCAGAGTCGGAGTGGAACGGAATGAGGCCGCCGGTCGACACTTGCTGGATAACCATGCCTCTCCCCTCCAGGGCTGTAATCACATCAATCCAGTTCGCTCCAGCCTGCTTCAATCCGTAGGGCCAAAATTCAAGGAGAACCTTTATATCCGGATTATCCGCCAAAACGCGAGTGGCTCCTTGCAAGGCATGAAGCTCGTATCCTTGAATATCCATTTTGATCAAGTCCACGCGTTCGCCAGGTTTGAAGTAGTCGTCGAGCGCTACCATTTCGATGGGAATGGTGCGGCGCGAATCCCCAACACCCATATAAGCGCGATGATCAACGTTTAGCTTGTCCGAAAGATAGAGCTTGGAGTTGCCACTACGCTCGCCAACCGCAGACTGGGAGAGGCGCACATTTGAAAGCCTGTGCGTCGCAGAACGCAGTCGCTCGAAATTTTCGGGCGAAGGCTCGAATGAATGGACAACGCCGGTCGTACCAACACAGCGGGAGAGAAACTGGGAATAAATACCGATATTCGCGCCCGCATCCACGGCGACTGCGCCCTGAAATAAGATCTGCCTGAGTAGCTCTCGCTCAGCGCGGTCAGCGTATGCTTTGTAAGCGGCATAAAGCGGCCGGTAGATTGGAAAAGCGTGTTTGTAGAGCTTGTTTCCAGCACGACGAAGAACGGAAACTGCTGACATTAGGAGCCTAGCGCCGTGTCAGAGTTGCTGTAAAGAACGACGCACACAACCGCGGGAAATAGCGGCTCAGCGCGAGGTCAATTGGAAATAATCCGCGATAAAGAAAACGTGGGACCGGCAGCCTGTGCGATATCCCGCCAGTAGCCATATAGGACAGCGCGGTAAAAGGTCGAATGGAGTGGCTCGGGATGTCGAAGTTCTCATTCAAGCGTTGAAGCCAATCGCGTCTCCGGAAAAAAATCAACCAGGGCAATGCGATGTTGGCCGATGCCAGCGGCCCCTGCACCTCGCTCAGCTCCGGCTCGGAAATCCTGAAATCGACTGGTTCGTGGTGCAGATACTTAAAGATGGCAGTCGACAGCACTGAAAAAAACGGCTCCGTCGCGATCACTTTGCCGCCGGGTTTCAGCTTGCCAGCCGCACAGTTAAGAAACGCAATTGGGCCTTTCAGATGATGCAACACATTTGTGAGCGTAATCACATCAAGGCTGTTGTCTTTTATTGCGTCCAACTTGTCGATCTCGTGGCAGTCAAACACAAGATCGAGATAATCAAGATCCAGGATATCGCTGGTGACGATGTTCGAGTGAAATTGTTTCAGGGGTGAGGTGCCGCTTCCTATCTCGAGAATCGAGAGCGGCGCGGGATCGGGAAAGTCCTTGAACTGATCACGGTAAAGTTCACGATACCAGAAAAGGAGATTTCTATTAGCGCCGAGACGGGCGCGATTGCGCAAAGTTGCGGCACGGTCCTTCGCCGTTTCGCTTGCCCAGGTGGTGGAGCTGCTCATTTGACTGCACGGATGTAAAGCGAGCCGGCAAACTCCGAGATGACCGGCACGTTCTCGAGAAAATGGCCGACTGCATTCAACCGATCGATCAGAGGAACCGGCGTTTTTGGATGCAGAAAATCAAACGGGTCGATTCGAACATCACGATAGCCTGTTTGTTCAAGCAACCGGCGGAGCGGCCACCGGAAAAATGCTGTCTCATCAGGTGAGTCGCCGAGGCTGCGTTTGATCCAAGGGATGTTCTTCTGCATGGCGATCTGGGGATTCAGCATGTTTGGCTCGGTAAAGTAAATAGTGCCGCCGGGTTTCAGTACCCGATAAATTTCGCGCAATGCCTCTTCGATTTCGAGGTGATGTAGAATCGAGCTGCCCACAACGGAATCAAACATTGCGTCAACATAGGTGAGCGCGTACGCGTTTTGGATTTCGTAACGAACATTTGGCGCAGAATATTTCGCTTTCGCGATTTCCAGCAGGTCGGGTGAGACATCAATCGCGACGATGTCTGCCCCGTGCCGTGTCAGTTCGCGAGTGAAGTAGCCAGTGCCACAGCCAATCTCGAGAATGGTCATTCCCGGTCTCAGGTGACCGCTGAGCATTTGCACGCGCCGCTTCCAGCGCTCTCTGCCGGCCGGACTCTCCCAATTCCAAATCTCCCCTGCTCCCTGCTTCGCCAGGAAACGCCCATGTTGAATCTCCTTGGTAATCCGGTTTGTCATCGGCGATTTCCAAGACAGTGGCAATCCTCGGTTCTCATTTGGTCATCGCGCCAGCAGCCTGGTGAAATATTGCAGAGTGAACCACTTAGTAACCCAGCTTCAGCTTCAAGAATCCATGCCAGCACATTTTCAGCATGATCAGTCCGTGATGAAACACTTTGGTCATTTTGGTGGAACCGTAAATGCGCTCCTGGTAATGCACCGGCAAATCCAAAATCTTGAGGCTTAACTTTGCGGCGCCAAATAAGAGTTCATAATCGCCCCAACGGTCTTCGGTCCCCCAACTTCCCAGCATTGGCCTGATCCGCTCCCAGTCGCTTCGCCAGAGGACCTTCGTGCCGCACAGAGTGTCTTTTACCCTTTGACCGAGCAGATAGGTAAAAGCGACGCTGAAAAATTTGTTGCCCAGCATGTTTGCTTCGTTCATCGCTCCTTTTGGCACTGGATAGATTAACCGGGAACCGTTCACAAACTCCGCCTGACCCGAAACAATAACATCCATAAAATAAACCAGCTCCTCTGGCATCGTCGTCAAATCGGCATCGAGAATCATCACGATGTCACCCCTCGCTGCGTCGAACCCGGTCCAGACGTTTTTGGATTTGCAAATTCCCGGTCCGTGCTCAAGTCGGATATGCCGTTCCGGATAACAGGACGCCACCCGGCGCACCTCCTCAGCAGTGCCGTCGGTGGATTGATCGTCGCAGAAAATTATTTCTGTCTGGCCACCCAACTGCGGCATGCGCCGGACGGCATCCTCCACGTTACCCTTCTCGTCTTTACAAGGAACGATCACAGAGACGGACAGTTCGTCGGTAGGAACTGCCGGAGGCAGCGCCCTGGCGACAACGACCTGCGTCATGCAGAACCTTTTGAAAAATGGCAGGCGCGCGCAAAATCGATTTAGGAAAGCCGATAGGAGCGGCACATACTTGGGTAACAGCACAATCCAGTGCGTCTCGAGGGCTTCGAAACCGGCCAGTTTCATCAGGTTTCGGATATCGACCGTGGAAAGCCAGTTCTGCTCGGTGCGCGGGACCTTCATCCCAATCCACTCCGCAAAGGTGACAAGCGGTTGCCAAAGATGGTTGTAAGTTGTGACCAGGAGACGAGTATGCCGCGAGCAAAGCGGCTTTAAATTGCGCAGCGCTTGAAGTACATCCACGGTGTCGCCGATATCGTTGAAGAGGATGTAATCGAATTTCTCGTCCCGACTGAAAAGCTTCCGGAACTCATCTTTGTCCGGGAACGCGACTGCAAAATTGAAGGATGGATTCCGTTGCTGCGCGATTTCGACTATCTCGGCGCAAATGTCGACACCTTTGCCCTCGCTTGGCCTGACGGCGGCTAAAAGATTGCCGATGTCGCAGCGAACTGATAGCACCTTTTTCTGTGGCTCGACCAGAAATCGAAGGAGCCGGCCTAGCAGTTCGTAATAGTATCTGTTGCGCTTAATCCAGCGCTCGCGACGGGAAGCAATGCCTGCCAGATGCTTGCGCGTACGTTCGCGCCTTTGCTCAAGGGCGGCTGGTCCCCAGACCTCTCTGTTCGCCTGGGGCTCGTTTAGAACAGCTTCCATACTGCCGTAGTCGATACCATCTTGGTTGCAGATCTCCTTTTGCCGACCGATTGCAGAGCCGCCGCAGCTTCCTTCAATTCCTGCGCCGTTCAAGGTTGTACTTCATTACTGCCTGGCGCGGCTTGCGCGGCAGCCAGAACACCGAACATCCAATACCGAACATCGAATTAAAGGCGGCAGCGCTCATTCCATCCGGCGTCCGATATTCGACGGTCTCTTGCTGGCCCATTTCTCGAGATACGCCTTGCGGCTGAAGAGCCGATGAGGCACGTTTTTCACTTTCACGAAGGGCGCCTTGGTTCATTGATGAGTGCGAACAAAGCTCAGGAGATTATTAAACGGGCGATGGCCGACCGAAGCGTGTACGACGCGATGGCAGCTCGTGAAAAAGAGGTGTGGGGGGGAATTTTGCCCGATTTGGAGCGTTCCGAAGCAGGAATTGAGGACGCAAGAGCGAGCGGAATGCTTGGGATCGATCGCCACACTTTATCCTTAATCGGGGTTGCGGTGGGAAAAAAACTAAGGTTTAAACACGGCCTCGTACTCGGATGTGGCGCGGGCAGGCTCGAGCGCGAACTCTTACGCTGGGGCATTTGCGAGAGTTTTCATGGAATCGATATCTCGGAAAAGGCCATTGCCGCGGCGCGCGAGATTGCGCAAGAGGAGAAGCTTCCGCTCACTTATGAAGTAGCCGACCTGAATTCCGTAGAGCTACCCGAGAAAACATTCGATCTGGTCGCTGCGCAGACCACGCTCCATCACATCCTTTTTCTCGAGCATGTCGCGGAACAGGCATGGCGTTCGCTGAAAAGCGATGGTTATCTCTGGATTCATGATCTCGTGGGAGAAACGCAGGCACAATATGACCCCAAGCGTCTCTCCATAATGAATCGGATTCTGGCGATCCTTCCCGAGAAATTCCGCAGAAATAAAATTAATGGCCAATTAACTGAGATTAAATGTCGCGAGCCAGGGCAACTTTGTTCGCCATTTGAACAGATTCGTTCCGGCGAGATCCTCCCGGTGTTTGAACGTTGGTTTACGATCGAATGGAAGAGGGAGTTTGATGCATTTCTGTGTCTTGTTATACCGCGGGGCACTCGCGCGGCGTATCTGGAAAACGAAGATACCAAAGCTCTATTTGAGATTTTGATGCTGTTCGATCGTTTGTGTCTTGAAGAAAAGATTGTGCGACCAAGGGGCGGGCAATACCTTATGCGCCCAAAATCTGTTCATGATCTTCCCGCAAAAAACACGACCAGTGGATAACTCGCTTGGCTCGCCCGCGCACGACATTGCACCGTATGTTGTACCAAAACGGGGCATCGCTCCGCAAGATATTGCAACTTATCACCGGATCGATCTTCCCGGACTGGAGGACAAGAAATGGGTGTGGGATCTCCGAGGCCAGGAGGATTCATATTTTGGCAATTACGGCTTCAACGATAAACGCGTCCTTGAATTTGGCGCTGCAAACGGCGGCCTAACCTTTTGGATGGAACAGCAAGCCGCCGCCGTGATCGCGGTAGATCTATCTCCGGACATTGCGAGAACTTCATGGGACGTATTATTCGGGCCCGAGGACAATGTGGCGGAGATAAAGCGCGTTATGTCCAGAGGGATCCAGCGTCTCAACAACGGCTTTTGGTACGCTCATGAACAGCTGGGTTCTAAGACCAGATTAGTCCATGGGACAGCTTACCACGTGCCGAATGAGATCGGTAGATTCGACGTCGTCACGCTCGGCTCAATCCTGCTTCATCTGCGCGATCCGCTCGGAGCGCTTGAGAATGCAATTAGCTTTACCGGAAAATCCATTATTATCACCGATGCTGTTCCTTGGTTAATTAATGAGGAATTACAGTGCCTGCCATTGGCCTATTTCATGCCAAACAAGAGCCGGCGCAGACCCCACGGCGGGTGGACATGGTGGCAAATGACGGCGGAAGTCTATCTGCGGTTTCTGGCGCTGAAAGGGTTCAGGATTATCAGCAATACATCTGCCTTTTACAAACACAGGGCGGGACCACGGAAGTTATACACGCTTGTCGCCGAACGCGTGTAACGCGCATCGGCATCGATGACAAAGGCCCCATAAACTCGCGCACAGAGCGCCACTAAAGACGCGCGCCAACTCGACACCGAGGAGCGGCTGTGCTTAACTTTTAGGTTCGACTGTTGTCGTCAGAATGCCTGCGCAAGTAATTAAAATTAGTGGTGCACGCCAGCACAACCTGAAGAACCTCCACCTGGAGATTCCCCGCGAGAAGTTGGTCGTCATTACCGGCTTGAGCGGCTCGGGCAAATCCTCACTTGCCTTCGATACGCTTTACGCAGAAGGGCAACGCCGTTACGTCGAAAGTCTTTCCGCTTACGCGAGGCAATTCCTCGATCAGATGGAAAAGCCCGACGTCGATTTCATCGAGGGTCTTTCTCCTGCCATCGCCATCGAGCAGCGCAGCGCCGGGGCGAATCCAAGGTCGACAATCGCGACTACGACTGAAGTTTACGATTACTTGCGAGTGCTTTTTTCGGCAGTCGGTCAACCGCACGATCCAGAAACGGGGCGACCTCTTAACCGGCAGACGCCTCAACAGATTGTCGATCAAATTCTCGCTAACGAGCCGCAGACTAAAATCATTGTACTCGCCCCGCTGATCGAAAACCAACCGGGGCAATTCCGGGATGTTATCGAAAAGATCAGGCGCGAGGGATTCGTTCGCGTGCGGATTGATGGCCAAATCATCGAGCTGAATAGCCCGCAGCAGCCGATCCGGTTAAGGAAAAGCGAGCGACACACGATTGAGACGGTGGTCGACCGGCTGGTTGTGCGCGACGGAATCCGCGCTCGACTCACCGATTCAATCGAGACTGCGCTCAAATGGGGCGGGAACCGTGTCGTAGTGTTGCGCGAAAGTTCAAAAACATCCAACGCTCAACGCCCAACGCTCAACGCTCAATCCGAAGCGATTTGGGAAGAAGTCCGTTACTCGACCAACTACGGAGACGCGGAAACTGGATTCACGCTCAGCGAGCTCACTCCAAGACATTTTTCGTTTAATAGTCATCTGGGTGCCTGTCCGGCCTGCCACGGTCTGGGCACACAACAAATTGTTGATCCTGACTTGATGATCTCGGATCCGAGCAAAACGATTGCCGAAGGGGCCATCACACCGTGGCGACGCGGAACGAAGCGAATGCAGGCGTATTATCGCCATCTGCAACTAGCGCTCGTGAAACATTTCCACGTCAATGAAGACATACCGTTTGCCGAGTTGCCGGATGAATTTAAAAATGCGCTTTATTTCGGCACGAATGGCGAACCGGTGAGGATGAACCTGGGTGTTAACGGCCAGAAGAAAGTCGCGAAGCCGTTTGAAGGCCTGGTTCCGCAAATGCAACGACTTTATGAGGAGACCCAAAGCGAGTTCACGCGTAACCGCATTCGCGCATTCATGACACGCGAGCCGTGCAAAGTGTGCGGCGGCGCAAGACTTAAACCGGAGATTCTCGCGGTTACGATCAAAGATCGAAATCACCGCAAATTGAACATCCATCAGTTCAGTGAACAAACGATTGAAGCAGCCGCGCGCTTTATGGAGGCTCTCGACTTTACCGCGCAACAACAGGCGATTGTGACTGACGTCGTGCGCGAAATTCGATCGCGCCTGGAATTTCTCCTCGAGGTCGGGCTCGGTTACCTCACGCTCAACCGCGAGAGTGGCACGCTTTCCGGTGGTGAAGCGCAACGAATCCGACTGGCGACGCAGATCGGCTCCGGTTTGGCGGGTGTTCTTTACATTTTGGACGAGCCGAGCATCGGTTTACACCACCGCGACAACGCGCGATTGCTCGGAACACTGCGGCGACTGCGCGATCTCGGCAATTCGGTCATCGTAGTTGAACACGACGAAGAAACGATTCGGGCCGCCGATCACATTGTCGATCTCGGCCCAGGCGCAGGCCCGCGCGGCGGTGAAATTGTTGCTCAAGGCAGCATCGAGGATGTTCTTCGCGCCAAAAATTCTTTGACAGCAGATTATCTCACTGGACGCGCGCGCATTGCGATTCCGAAACAGCGCGTGTTCCCACACGCAATTAAACATCAAACTTCAAACATCGAACATCTCGACGGGTGGCTAACAGTAGTGGGCGCGAGTGAAAACAACCTTAAGCAAATCGATGTTGCTTTCCCTCTTGGCTGTCTCACCTGTGTGACTGGTGTCTCCGGCAGCGGCAAATCCACCTTGGTGGACGACATTTTGCGGCGCGCTTTGTTTCGACATTTTTACAATTCGAAAGAGAAACCTGGAGCTTATAGGGCGATTCGTGGAGTGGAACAGATTGATAAAGCCATCGTCATCGACCAAAGCGCGATTGGCCGGACGCCCCGCTCCAATCCAGTCACCTACACCGGGGCGTTTGCGCCGATCCGCGAATTGTTCAGTCAGTTGCCCGCTGCGCGCGTGCGCGGTTATGACGCGGGACGGTTCAGCTTCAATGTCAAAGGCGGCCGCTGCGAAAATTGCGAAGGCGGGGGATTGATTAAAATCGAAATGCACTTTTTGCCGGACGTTTACGTGGAATGCGAAGTGTGCCACGGAAAACGCTATAACCGCGAAACCCTCGAGATCACTTACAAAGGGAAGAATATTGCCGACGTTCTCGATCTGACGGTGGATGAAGCGGCGCGGTTTTTCCGCAACGTGCCGAGCGTTTCCGACAAGTTAAATTCGCTGCTAGACGTGGGTCTCGGTTATCTGCGACTCGGTCAGGCTGGAACGACCCTTTCTGGCGGAGAAGCGCAGCGCGTCAAACTGGCGACGGAGCTTGGGAAAAAAGCGACTGGCCGCACGGTTTATATTCTGGATGAGCCAACAACGGGATTGCACTTCGCTGATATCGAGAAATTGTTGCAAGTGCTGATGAAACTGCGCAACGCGGGAAACACGCTGGTTGTGATCGAACACAATCTCGAGATGATTAAGTGCGCAGATTGGATCGTTGATCTTGGTCCTGAGGGTGGCGAACAGGGAGGCCAGATAATCGGCGCGGGTCCGCCGGAGGCAATTGTCCATCTTCCGAATAGTTTCACAGGCAAATATCTGCGACCGCTTTTGGAGAAGGTATGAGTCGCATAGGACACATAGGTCTCATCGGACTGTCGATTTTCCTTTTGCAACCAATGCGCGCTGACAGCTCGGCGGAGCTTGCCGAAGCGAGCGCGCCGCTTGCGGAGGGTGTGCCGGAGGTTGCAGTAGCACGCCTGCGAGCGTTGCTAAGCAAAAATCTACCCGATCCAGAGTGGCTGGTAGTCACCCAAAAGCTTGCCGAAGCACAGGTGGCCGCAGGGCAGCCAGGGGAAGCTCTGGTGCTACTGGGGGATTCGCGGCTGAAGGACCTTCCACGGGCAAAGTTTTGGCGCGCTCAAGCGTTGGCCAGCCTACATCGATGGCTCGACGCACTGCCGATCTACGAAGAAGTGGCGACGGACGAGCATTCACCTTTTTACGGAGTAGCCACCTTTGGAGCGGCGGAAATGCTACGCGCGTTAGGAAGACATGACGAAGCGCAGGAAAAGCTCAGCGTTCTGCTCCACGACAAAGAATGGGCGACCCGAGCGCAGCTCCGATCGGTCGAATTGTACATTGAAAAGGCCGACGCGCCGAACGCACGGCGTGTTCTGGAGGGAATACAGCCAAGATCGGTTGCGGAAAAACGAGAGCGTCGGCTTTTAAGCGGACGTTTGCAGCTGATTTTGCAACGTCCGGAGAGAGCAATCGGCACATTTCAAGGGCTGCTGAAAAGGCCGGAGGGTACCCCTCATGCCACGCTAATCGCAGCAATCTTCGGCATAGCCGATGCGCACCTGCGACTAAAAACGCCCGAAGCCGCGGATGATGCCATCGAGCAGTTTATCGATCATCATCCAGAAGATCCGGATTTGCGTGTTCTCTTTGCAAAATTAGACGAGATCTACCGCGCTGAGCACAAACCATCCCGCAGTGAACTGGAAAAATGGGTCCGCAATCCGGAACAGCCCAGGCGAACATTCGCACGATGGTATCTTGCCCGGCTCGAGATTCGGGCCGGTCACCGGGAGCGAGCCCGGGAATTATTTAGCGATCTGCGCCGCACTGCTGTAAGATCGCCGGCGATAGTGCCTGCTCTCTTCGAGTTTGCGCAACTTGAAGTGGAGGATCGACATTTCGATGAGGCGATTGCGATTTTGAGTGATGCGCGCCTCCTGCATCCGGAACCGTCTTTGCTCGATCGAATCAATTTGCTCGTTGCGCAAACGCAGTATCTGGCCAAGCGATTTGAGGTGGCGACTGCGGCCTTTGAACAAATCGCGCATTCCACGTCACCATGGACGAAGGTTGCATTGTTCAACGCGTCGGTCGGCTGGCTGCAACTCGGCGATCACGCCCGTTTTTTGACTGACTACAACGAACTTGAAAAGCAGGGCGACGACGAAGAATCGCGCGCCAGCTTGCGATTACAGGAGGGCTTGATGCAAGCTGCCAAAGGCGACAAGAAAGCGGTAGAATCGCTGCAGCGATTTGTTCGCGATTTTCCTACGAATCCTCGCGTCTCGGAGGCTTGGGTCGGCTTAGCCGAGCTGGCCTTCCATTCCTCGCCGCCGCGCCTCGATGAAGCACGCCAAAATCTGGCTCGCGCAGCCGGTTCCAAGCCAACGGCGGCGGCATCGGAGCGGGCGGATTATCTCAGGATCTGGATTGAGGACTCAGCCAATGTGAACGAAACGAACGTCATCGAGCTCGCGAAACGTTTCCTTGAGCAACACAACGCCTCGGCATTCGTTCCGGAGGTTCGAATGAAATTAGCGGAGATTTACTACCGGCAGAAGGATTTCGCCAACGCGCAGACGCAGTTTGAAATTTTCGCGCAGCAGAATCCGAATAATCCACTTGTCGAAAAAACTCTCTTTTTTGCAGCCGAATCAGCGATGTCGAGCATGGCTGAGCATTCGCTCGATCGGGCGATTGTCCTGTTTGATCAGGTTGTGGGATTGAATGGCGCACTGCGATGGGCCGCGCGCAACGAACAAGCGGTTATCGAGCGCAAACTGGGAAAGCCGAAGGATGCTCTCGTCTTATACGATGAAGTGTTGAAGAGCGAGGCTGGACCATCCGAAAAACGCGAGGCGCTTTGCGGCACCGGCGATATTTTTTTTGAGATGGGCGCAAGCGATTCGAATAATTATCAGCGCGCCATCGAAATCTATGACCAACTATCCTCTGACAAGAACGAGCCGGTTCACTGGCGAAACCAGGCGCTTTTCAAAAAAGCTCTATGCTTGGAAAAAAAGAACGACCGCGCTGGCGCTCTCGCGACATTCTACAAAATCATCGAGGACGAGGCGCGCCCAGATCGGCGGCGCGAACTCTTCTGGTACTACAAAGCCGGATTTAACGCGGCGCAGCTATTGGAGGACGATTCAAAATGGGAATCTGCTGCTGCTATTTACGAAAAACTGACCGGGGCTGGCGGCAGCCGGAGCGATGAAGCGAAGGCGCGGCTCAACCGCCTGCGATTGGAACATTTTCTTTGGGCGGATTGACGCCGGCTTTCGGTCTCGACCCGTCGGTGGTGTTCGTGGCCGAAAATGTCGTTTCTTTGTCCTAAAAGTCGCTCCGAATAAGCTTGCATAAATTTGGAACGGAATCACAATCAAGGCATGAAAACAGGAAGCAGGTTCAGTCGCGTGTGCGGCTGGCCGGTTCGATGTGCAAGTGCCGCGCTCGCGCTCGCATTTTGCGCATCGGCATTTGCAGATCCGAGCAAAAACGTGGTCCTGCCGGCGACACAACAGCCGGCCCAAAGGACCGTGAAGAAGATGTGCTACGTGGTGACGGGAAGCTCCGCCATCCCGCAGCCTTGCGATCGGCTCGCTGCGATTCCGACCACAGCCAACCCGATGATGATTCTCGGGCACGCGACGACCAAATAAGGTTCTGGCAAAACTGAGTTTGCCGAAAGGACGTGCTGCCCGGCGCGGCAGTGCTGCTAAGTGCTTTCTGTTTTCGCTTTCCAACGCATAAGTCGCCGGAGCCGTGCGCCGACTTTTTCGATTGGATGATCTTCTGCTTCACGCAGCAAGTTCACGTAACGCGCCCGGTCGGTTTTCATTTCCTGAATAAAGTCGCGCGCGAATTTTCCTGACCGGATGTCCCGCAGCGCCGACCTCATCTGTTTTTGAACCGTTTGATTGATAATTTTTGGGCCTACGGTCAACTCGCCCCACTTGGCGGTATCGGAAATCAATCTGCGCATTCCGGCAATTCCTGCTTCGTGGATGAGATCGACGATGAACTTGAGTTCGTGAAGGCATTCGAAATAAGCCAGCTCGGCCGGATAGCCAGCACGGACAAGCGTTTCAAAGCCAGCGCGAATGAGTGCGGTCGTGCCGCCGCAGAGCACCGCTTGCTCGCCAAACAGATCGGTTTCCGTTTCTTCACGAAAAGTGGTCTCGAGCACGCCGGCCCGCGTGCAGCCGATGCCTTTTGCCCAGGCAAGAGTCATGCGTTTTGCCTGCCGGCTCGGATTCTGGTGAATCGCGATCAGTCCCGGCGCACCGCGTCCCCTTATGAATTCCCTGCGCACCATCGCTCCCAGACCTTTGGGAGCGACCATCACCACATCGACATCCTTACGCGGGACAATCGTCCGGTAGTAGATCGCGAAGCCATGCGCGAAGAGCAGAGTTTGGCCAGGAAGCAAATGTGGAGCGATCTGTTCTTCGTACACCGCGGGCATTTTGGTATCCGGGAGTGCTAGAAAAATAATGTCCGCGCCCCGCGCCGCTTCCGCTGTGCCGAGCACTTCGAGACCGCTCCGCCTGGCGCGCACTCGGGACTTGCTGCCGGGATAGAGCCCGACGATTACCTTAATCCCGCTGTCCCTTAGATTGAGAGCGTGAGCGCGGCCTTGCGCGCCGAAGCCGATCACTGCGCATGTTTTGCCCTTCAACCAGCGAAGATCCGCGTCTTTGTCGGTGTAAATGCGAGCGGCCAAATTTAGCTGCGTGGCTTACCCAAAACTGAATCTGCTACGGCGAGCAACGATTTGTCGTCGTTATCTGTAAGTCCGCCGAGGAAGCGACGAATTCGGCGAAACGATTGGCGCAAGAACAGATCTGCGGCGGAGTGATCGGGTGGCGCGGAATCGCCATTGCGACGCGCGAGCTGAATCTCGGAGTCTTGATGGCTGAGCACACAGGTCGATGCAAAGAGATCCATAGCTGCGCCGGCAATCCGCTCCTGAACTAGCTGCATGTCGAGGATTGGTTCGCGATAAGTGATCAACGCACGATTAACGGCAAAGTTAAAACGCCAAATCAAGCGACCGAGTTGCCGCGCCTGCGCGCGAAGCTGTTCGCTTCGAACGGGCACATCGGGCACGCGAATGGCCGCGCCGAGCCGGTTCATCCCCGCAGTCCACGCTTTGCTTACCCGATCGCGCGATGGTTTGATCATGGTGTCGTAAATTTCCTTGAACTCCATGCCCGGACCGCGCATGCCCACCAGCGCAATAAACGACGTCAGCACTTCATTGCTGCCTTCACCGATTTGGTTAATGCGTGCATCGCGCAGCATTCTCTCCAGAGGAAGATCGACAAAGTAAGCCGAGCCGCCATAAATCTGAAAAGCATCGTTGATCACTTCCCAAAGCCGCTCGGTCGTGAAGACTTTCAGCATGGCGGTTTCGATCATGTAATCTTCCAGTCCGCGGTCGATGAGCGACGCGGTGATGGTGGTCATTGCCTCCATCGCGTAAGCGTCTGCCGCCATGCGCGCGATTTTCTTTTTGACGAGATCAAATTCACCAAGCGTTTTGTTGAATTGTTTGCGGGTGTTTGCGTGTTCGATAGCCAGGCGCAAACACGTTTTCGCCGCGCCGGTGCAACAGGCGCCGAAAGTGGTTCGGCCAAAATCGAGCACGGTAAGCGCTACTTTGAGGCCTTTACCCATCGGGCCGAGAATATTTTCCCTTGGCACTTTGACATTGCGCAGGGCGAATCGTCCCGTGGCCGTGCCACGGATTCCCATTTTCGGCATGCGCGCCTCGAGCATCGTGAAGCCCGGCATGTCAGGCGTGACGAGGAACGCCGTGATCGCCGTCTTGTCCGACCCGGGCACCGGAGTGCGCGCCATGACTGTGAGCACGTGCGCGATTGCCGCATTGGTGATGTAACGTTTTTCCCCGTTCAAAATGAAGTGCGCGCCGTCGTCAGTTGGACGAGCCTGCATTTGCACGTTTGCTGCATCGGAACCGGCTTCCTGCTCGGTCAGCGCGAATGCGCCAAGTTGCTCGCCAGTTACTAATTTCGGAAGCCATCTCTGTTTTTGCTCGTGTGTTCCGAAGAGCAGCAGCGCGCGAATGCCGATCGAGTGATGCGCGTTTACGAAAACCGATGTGGATGCGCAGCGACGTCCGATTTCCTCCAGCAGTTTACAGTTAGCCATCTGTGTGAAACCCCGTCCGCCGTATTCCACTGGCGCAGTCGCACCGAGCACGCCGGTGCGCCCAAGACCGTCGATGACGCTGCGCGGAATCTCTGCTTGTCGATCTATCTCCGCAGGATCGAGATCTTCATCGAGAAACTGCCGGAGTTCCCCCAGCGACTTGTCCAACTCCGTCTGTTGCGCTGCCGGCATGCGCGGATAAGGCATCACCCAATCGGCCACGAAACGACCCTGGAAAAGACCCTTGGCAAAACCAAGCGCCTGCGGCCCCGCGAAAAGCAGTTCTTCGGCCTGTTGGATTTCCTTTTGCCGTTGCGCGTCGAGTTTGTTCATTAAATCTGTCTCCAGGAAAAAGCGGGGCCACGCATTGTAGCCGTGCGCACGCGCGTGTCCAATCAGGCGCAGTTCAATTCCGATTATTCAACCGGTATCGCTGTCTTAGCGTCTCTCACGCTGGTACGGGCTGATCAACAACGGAGACAAAATATCCCAAGTGTCGTCATAGCTGACAATCATATTCGCCGGCTAATTTATGCTCGGCGTTTTGGGCGGCAGCCACCCAATTCAGCTGCATCCCTGGCTGGTTCCGCATTCGGTGCAAACGCCGCATGCGCCCGCGCGAATCACTTTGTCGCTGCCGCACACCGAACACGTAATCTCCATAAAGATGCTGCCAAGTGCGACCATTACCCGGTCCGCATGGCCACTGCCATTTCCGGACCGCCCTGCAGTAGCGGGATCGTTGGTGATCACGTCAATCAATTCTTTCTCGCCGGTGCGCGCCAAATCAGTCACCGGCCGGTTCACAGCTCTCTTCTCGATCTCAACAATTTCCTTGAGCGGCAAGTCCGGCTGCGCTCGGTTCGGCGCGGTCGCCTCCCTGTAGCCTTTGATGAATTGGCACCCCAACCAGCGAAAAACGTAATCAGTAATGCTGGTGGCATGACGAATGTCCGTGTTTTTCGTGAAGCCGCTCGGCTCAAATCTTTGATAGGCGAACTTTTTCACCAGACTCTCCAGCGGCACGCCGTACTGGAGCGCAATCGACGTGAGTGTGCCGACGGTATCCATTAACCCGCCGATCGTGCTTCCTTCCTTCGACATCGTGATGAAAAGCTCCCCGGGCTGGCCATCTTCGTACAAACCGACCGTGATGTAACCTTCGTGACCGGCGATCTCGAACCGGTGCGTCAGCGATGAGCGCGTGTCGGGCATGCGATGCCGGACCGGTTGGTCCAGACGGCTACGCAGCATCGTGAGTTCTTTCTCCAATTCGAGAATACGTTTTTGAAGTCCCTCACGCTCAGCGGCAACATTCAGTAGGCCGGCATCACCGATGCCGGTGACAGCGGCGCCCATGTCTTTTGTCTTGCGCGTGTTCAGAGGCGCAGATCGTTTCGAGCCATCGCGATAAATCGCGATCGATTTCAATCCCAGTCGCCACCCTTCCACGTAGGTGTTCATGATGTCGTCTACCGTGGCCGCTTCTGGCATATTGACGGTTTTAGAAATCGCGCCGCTCAGGAATGGCTGTGCAGCGGCCATCATCCGCAAATGCGCCATGTAATTGAGACTGCGTTCGCCTTTGAACGGTTTGAACGCGCAATCAAAGATCGACAAGTGCTCCGGCTTTAGTCCCGACGAAATCGTCGATCCATCGGCGTCGGTGATATCCTCGATTGTGTCGAACGCGTCGATGTGAGCTATGATGCGCTCGATCTCCTCGAAATTGTAACCCAGTTTTTCGAGCGCAGGTTTAACTGTCTGATTGACAATCTTGAGCATTCCGCCGCCCGCGAGCAGCTTGTATTTTACGAGCGCAATGTCTGGTTCGATTCCGGTGGTGTCGCAATCCATCAGGAAACTGATTGTGCCCGTCGGCGCAAGCACGGTGACCTGCGCGTTACGATAACCGTAGCGCTTTCCGAGTTCCGCTGCTCTGTCCCAAACTTTCGCGGCTTCTTCTTTCAAATGCGCGAACTCTTTAGCGTCGGAGATTTCGCGCACAGCGCAGCGATGCAGCTCGATCACTTCCAGCATCGATGCGACGTTGTCTTTGGCGGCCGGCTTCGCCACGCCGCTGGCGCGCGCATCGCGATAGCCTGGGAACGGCCCTATCACCCGCGCCAGTCGCGCGCTTTGTTCGTAGGCTTCGCCGGTCATGATGGCGGTAATCGCGCCGCAGAGCGCCCGGCCTTCCACGCTGTCGTAACCATACCCGTAACTCATGATCAGCGAGCCGAGATTCGCGTAACCAAGTCCAAGCGTCCGGAAAATGTGCGAGTTCTCGGCGATTTCTTTGATGGGATAACTCGCGTTATCGACAATGATTTCCTGCGCGGTGATGAATACGCGCACCGCCGCTTTGAATCGCTCGACATCAAAATCGCCGGCCGCGGTCTTGAACTTCATCAAATTAAGAGAGGCGAGATTGCATGCGGTGTTATCGAGGAAGAGGTACTCCGAGCACGGATTGGTTGAATTTTGGCGATCCGTGCCTTTGCAGGTGTGCCACTTGTGGATTGTGGAATCGAATTGCATCCCAGGATCGCCGCAGATGTGGGTTCCTTCGGCGATTTTGCGCAACAGCGTGCGCGCCTCCTTGCATTCGCACGGCTTGCCGTCGGTCACGCGTCGCGTCCACCATTCACGGCCTTCCAGCGCTGCTTCCATGAATTCGTCGCTTACCCGCACGCTCACGTTTTCGTTTTGATACATGACCGAGCCGTACGCGTCGCCGTTGTAGCTGCCGTCATAGCCTTGCTCGATCAGTGCCCATGCTTTTTTCTCTTCCTTCTGTTTGGCGTCAATGAACTCTTCGATGTCGGGATGCCAATCTTTGAGCGTGTTCATCTTCGCAGCGCGGCGCGTTTTGCCGCCGCTCTTCACCACGTTCGCAACCTGATCGTAAACTTTCAGGAACGAGAGCGGTCCGCTTGGTTTGCCGCCGCCGCTCAATTTTTCTCTCGTCGATCTTAGCGAAGTAAGATCCGTGCCCGTGCCGCTGCCGTACTTGAAGAGCATCGCTTCGCTTGTCGCCAGTCGCATGATGTCTTCCATCGTGTCGCCCACGCTTTGGATGAAGCAGGCGCTTCCCTGTGGATATTCGTACTGCGATGCGGCCCGTTCCGCCTTGCC
>WNGL01011110.1_pt1 | contig 31439 bp, 31 predicted proteins | sample 5400591 | NCBI WGS metagenome assembly WNGL01 (sample SAMN13153377, study PRJNA577476) | soil metagenome | isolation source: 80 cm soil or saprolite under Garry oak tree replicate 1 | place: USA:California | collected 2016-06-15
CGGGCGGACCGTTGGCGTTCGCGAACGCCGCTGGTCAGACGGCGCGGTTGCCCGAGGGCGTGCCGCCCTGGGGTGCCGGGTTCCGGGATTTCGTCGCCTCCGCGTACTCCCGGCACTTCGCCGCGTTCGCGCTGTGCGAGGACCTTCCGATGGAAGAGAACCGCCTGGAGCTCGATCGGACGATCCGTCTCGCCGACGGCGGGCCAGGCCTTCGCATCCATTACCGGTATCACCCGAACACCATCGCGATGGAGGAGTTCATGGTGATCAAGGTGGCCGAGGTCGTTCGCGAGGCCGGTGCGCGCGAGGTGATCGCGCAGCGCTCGTCCTTGCCCGCGGGTATGTTCGCAGGCCATCACATGGGCACGGCGCGGATGGGGAAGGATCCGCTCACGAGCGTCGCGGACGCGGACGGGCGCTCCCACGATGTGCCGAACCTCTTCCTTCCGGGCAGCGGTCTCTTCGTGACCTCTGCCGGCGTCAACCCGACCGGCACGATCTTCGCGCTCGCTTACCGGACCGCCGCGGCCATCGCCCAACAGCACGGCGTTGTCAACAACGCGGCGCAGTCGGCATGACAAGGACCCTCGCGTTCGCGCGTCACCGCACAATGGGGCGCCACCACGCGCCATAGGAGGAGCTAGGGCGATGCCAGAGGACAAAGTCCGCAAGATCGAGCTGCCGCGATTGGACCCGAAGGAGGTCGGGCTGCTCGTCGTCGACATGCAGAACGGCTTCTGCCATCCGGACGGCGCGCGCGCGAAGGCGTTCGGCGTCGACGCGATCGCCATGCCGCGCGCGATCATCCCGAACGTCATCGACATGATGCGGATGTGCCGGTCGGCCGGCGTGCGCATCACGCTCACGCGTCAGGTCCATTACCCGGACGATCAAGCGCGCAAGCGTCGGCGCATCCCGTCGCACCTCGACCGCCGCGGCGTGAAGCTCGAGCTCTGCTGGCGCGGCACCTGGGACTCCGAGCTCATCGACGAGATCAAGGCGGAGGTGCGGCCGGAGGACGACGTCATCATCAAGCACCGGGCGAGCGCGTTCTACAACACGCCGCTCGAGGCCGAGCTGCGCATCAAGGGCATCCAGGTGCTCATCGTGACCGGCACCACGACGTCGTTCTGCATCGACTCGACGATCCGCGACGCGTACATGCGCGACTACGACGTGCTCGTCCCCGCCGAATGCGTGTCGGACACGGACCAGGCCGCGCACGACGCCGTGCTCGCGAGCGTCGATCGCTTCCACGGCGTGGTGACCTCGACCGAGGACATCGCCAAAGCCCTCGGTGTCGTCGCCCCGGTGCCTGCGTGAGCTCGACGGGCGCGCTCGACCGGATCCTCGAGGGCGCGATCGACATGCACTGCCACTCGGGTCCCTCGCCATTCCCGCGAAAGATGGACCACGTCGAGGCCGCGCGCCAGGCCGAGTCGGCCGGAATGCGCGCGATCGTCGTGAAATCGCATCACCACCCGACGGTCATGGACGTTCGCGCGATGGCGCCGCAGCTGTCGAAGGTCAAGACGCAGGTCTTCGGCAGCATCGCCCTCAACTCGATGGTCGGCGGGCTGAACCCGTCGGCGGTCGATGTCGCGCTCAAGATGGGCGCGCGCGTCGTGTGGTTCCCGACCATCTCGTCGCGTCACCACCAGGAGCACCAGCGGGCGCACCCCGGCCTGAAGTTCCCGAAGCCCTCAGTGCCGCTGCGGAAGCCAGATGTGGTCGACATCCTGACGGAGTCCGGCGACCTGCGGCCTGAGGTGCCCGCGATCCTTCAGCAGATCGCCGAGGCGGGCGCGGTAGTCGCCGCCGGCCACATGGCGCCGGATCGCATCCAGATACTGCTCGACGCGGCGCGCAAGGCCGGCGTCACGCGGATCATCGTCAATCACCCCGAGTACGTCATAGAGGCGAGCCGCGACCAGGTCGCGAAGTTCGCGGACAGCGGGGCGATCATCGAGCACGAGTGCTGCATGTACGACGACGACTCGGAATTCCACCACTGGAACGTCGAGACGCTGAAGGGGTGGATCGACCTTGTCGGACCCGAGCGCACGAGCATCGGCAGCGATCTCGGTCAGGTCGACAACCCGTCGCCGATGGATTCGTTCAAGAAGATGCTCGGGCAACTGCACGACTGCGGTATGAGCGAGGGTGACCTGCGCAAGATGGTGCGCGACAACCCGGCGCGGCTCCTCGGTCTGAACTGACGCCCGGGGTCTCGATGCCCGCCGCGCCGACGCCCGCGTCCCGCCTCCGGGAGCGCCTCCGGACCGGCGCGCCGATCGTCGGCACGTTCGTGAAGCTCGCCGCACTCGAGACCATCGACATCGCATCCTCGGCGGGACTCGATCTCGTGATCGTCGACGGGGAGCACGCGCAGCTCGATCAGTCCGAATGTCTCGCGCTAGTGCGGCACGCGGCCGCGCTCGGGCTTCCAGCGATCGTGAGGATCCCGGCGGTCGACGCCGGATACGTCAATCGGCTCCTCGAAGCGGGAGCGGCGGGCATACAGCTCAGCTCGCTGCGCCTGCGCGGCCAGCGCGACGCTCTGATCGCCGCCTCGCGTTACCCGCCCGAGGGCACGCGAAGCGTCAGCCTGGCGCACCCGGCGGCGGATTACGGCGCGGTGCCCCTCGGCGCGTATCTCGAGAGGAGCAGGGACGGCCCGCTGCTGATCGGCCAGATCGAGACGGCGACGACGCTCGATCCGCTCGACGATCTGCTGCCGGGGCTGGACGTCGCTTTCATCGGCACGACCGATCTGAGCGTCGATCTCGGCCGACCGGGCATGCTCGACGACGAGCGGGTCCGCGCGCGCGTGACGGAGATCGCCGCCGCCGCTCAGCGCGCATCGGTGGCGCTCGGCGCATGGGTCGCGAGCGCCGAGGCCCTCGCTGCGCTGTCCGGTTTACGGCCCCGCTACGTCATCGTCGGCTCGGACCTGCAGCTCCTCCGCGCCGGCATCGCGAGCACCCTCGCCGCGACTCGTCGCGCCCTTGCGTGATCGACGCATGACGTTCGACGCGGCCGTGCTCGTCGTGCTACACCACTGACCGACATGCGAGAACACATCTCTCCAGGCGGGACGCGTGAGCTCAACGGGTCGGAGTCCGCGATACAGTCGGTCGCGCGGGCCGCCCACATCCTCGGCTTCTTCACCGTCGGCCGTCCGCGCCGCTCGCTTTCCGAGATCACCGCTCGGCTCGGAGTGAGCCGCGCGACCGCCCATCGCTACACCGTGGCGCTGCGCCAGGCGAACCTCCTGCGCTTCGATCCGGCGACGAGCGAATACACCCTCGGACCCCAGGTGCTCACGCTCGCGGGCGCCGCCGGAGCCGGGCTGCCGGTCGTCGCGATCGCCGGGCCGCACATGGAAGCGCTCGTCCACAAGGTGAACGAGACCGTCGTGCTCAGCGTCTGGGACGGCGAGGCGCCCGTCGTGGTCCGCGCGGACGACAACCCCGATCGGCTCGTGCGCATCAGCATCCACACCGGCTCGCGGCTCACCCTCTTCCGTTCGAGCCAGGGCCGGATCTTCTGTGCCTTCCTGCCCGAAGGTGAGGTGAGCGGTCTGCGCCGTGCTCTCCGCCGGGATCCCGCGCTTGCCGCCGAGCTGCAGCGGATCCGGCGTACCCGGATCGCGGTGGCCTCGGATGTCGAGCCGGGGATCCGCGCTATCGCGTCGCCCGTGTTCCAGGGCGATCGTGTGATGGCCACGGTCGCGATCGTCGGCACGTCGGCGTCCGTCCCCGAATCGCGCACATCGCCGATGGCGCGCGCTCTTCTGGCCACGGCGGCCCAGCTCTCGCGCGAGTTCGGCACGGTGCACGAGCTGGATCGCGCCGAGCTCGTTGGACGGCGCCCGGCGTGAAGCAGGCGACTGAAAAGCAGCGGGATTACTGCGGCGTGCGCGGAGCGCACACGACATGCAGATGAGCGCTGCAACGCTGCGCGATTATGAAGGCCTATTCGATCGGTGGGAGCAGCTCTACAGGCGCGCGCACCACGGGAAGCTCCACATCCGGGGAAGTGAAGTGCCCGTGGTCGACAGTCGTCAGGGCACGAGCCAGTTTTACATCATGCCCCAGTTCGAGGAGCTCTCGCTCACCCAATGGGTCATCTTCGTGCGCGATCACACCGGCGTGCCGAGCGGCCGGCACCAGCATCAAGGCGGCATCACGATCTTCGGCGTCGAGGGTGACGGCTACAGCATCGTGAACGGCCATCGCTTCGACTGGAGCGCGGAGGACGCGGTGCTGCTGCCCATCGTCCCGGGCGGTCTCGACCATCAGCACTTCCGCGCCCGCGACGATCGCCCGTCGAAGTTCATGGGCATCATCTACGAGCCGCTCGTCGTCGCGCTCGGCGCCGAGATGGTCCAGCTCGAGCCGCAGACGCGCTCGTCGGAATGGGCTCCCGCGAAGATCGGGAAGGCCCACGGCAACGGCGTCGCGGCCGCGCCCGCGGCGCCGACGCTCGCGGGCCTCCTGGAGCTGCGCGAGCGCCAGCGTGAGGCGCTGCACCCACCCGCCCTGATCCGACGCGCCGACCTCGCTCCGGATCGCACGGGGTTCGGAGAGCTCCGGTGGTACGTCCACCCGGCCGCCCCTGGCTTCGCCGGCACCGCTCCAATGCTGATCTTCACGCAGCGCCTCGATCCGGGACAGAGCACCGACCTGCTCGCGAGCCCGGGAAATGGCCTCATGTACGTCCGCGGGGACATCGTGTGCCTGCCGCCGCGCCGCAACGGCATTACCGTCGGCGTGCGCGCGGGCCGCGAGGAGACCCGCATCGTGATCGCGCTCGCGAATCTCTCGGGCCTCGTCGGCGTCGCGATGGGGGCGGAGCTGGCCCTACGGCCGCGCGGCTGACCATCCGCAACTCACGATGCGAGAGCCCGTATCGTATGACGAGATAGCGGGTCAGGGAGGGCGGCGACGATGACGCAGACAACCGCGGCGCCGCGGATGAACCTCGTGGGTCGTCGGAGTCCCTACATCTTCGAGGACTGGAACGCGCGCATTTTCCGCGTGAACCGCGAGGTCTTCCGCTCCGATGAGATCTTCGCGCGCGAACGACGGCTCTGGGATCGCCTGTGGCTCTACCTGGGTCACGAGACCGAGGTCCCGAAGCCGGGTGACTTCAAGATACGCACGCTCGCCGGGCGGCCGCTCATCTTCACCCGCGACTCGAATGGTCAGGTCCGCGCGTACCTGAACGCGTGCCCGCACCGCGGCACGATCCTCTGCCGTGAGACCGAGGGGAACGCGAAGACCTATCAATGCTTCTACCACGCGTGGACGTTCGCGAACACCGGCGAGCTCGTGGGCATCCCGGATCCGGGGGCCTATCCGCCGGAGCGGGGCTTCGCCGCGACCATGGGGCTGCGCGGGCTGCCGCGCGTCGAGAACCATCGCGGCTTCGTCTTCGTGTCGTTCGCCCTCGACGGGCCGAGCCTGCGCGAGCATCTCGGTGACGCGCGCGAGTACCTCGATCTCATGGCCGACCATTCGGAGCGGGGGCTCGAGGTCATCCCGGGCACGCACCTCTACTCGATCCGCGGCAACTGGAAGCTCGCGGTCGAGAACGCGATGGACGGCTACCACTTCTCGCCCACGCACGTCACGTTCGTCGAATACCTCAAGACGACGGGCTATGCGACCTCGGACGAGGGCGGCCGCGCGATCACCCTTGAGAACGGCCACAGCGTGCTGGTCTTCAGCGGCCACGGCGGTCGGGTCGGGATGCAGTGGGAGCCGAGGTTCGGCGAGGCGGAACGCCTGCGCGTCGAGGAGAACGTCCGGGAGCTCACCAGGCGCGTGGGTCAGGAGCGCGCCGCGCGTGTGAGCAGCACCAGCCGGATCCTCTTCATCTTCCCGAACCTGCTTCTCTTCGACATCGAGGGACTCGCGGCGCGGCAGCTCGAGCCGATACGGCCTGACTTTACGGAGGTGCGCGCGTGGGAGCTCGCGCCGGCCGGCGAGTCCGCGGAGGCACGCGAGCTGCGCATCCGGATCCTCGGCAGCTTCATCGGTCCGGGCGGTCTCGCAACGCCCGATGACGTCGAGGCGTACGAATGCGTCCAGCGCGGTGTGGTGGCGACGGCTGGGGACCCGCGTCCCGAGGTCGACTGGAGCGACATCTCGCGCGGCATGGAGCGTGAATCACGCGGCGAGCCGGCGCGAAACGTTGATGAGGCGGGCATCCGCGGGTTCTGGCGCCACTGGGACGATCTCGTCACCGGAACGAAGGCGTGATCGAGACGATCACGCGTCAGCAGGTGGAGGACTTCCTCTTCCAGGAAGCCGCGCTGCTCGACGAGTGGCGTCTCGACGAATGGCTCGCGCTCTTCGAGACGAGCGCGACCTACGAAGTGCCCACGACGGATCGGCCGAACGAGGATCCGCACCGCTCCCAGTACTACGTGTGGGACGACTACGAACTTCTCAGCGCGCGCGTGAAGCGCTTGAAGAGCAAACATGCCCATGCTGAGAATCCGCATTCCCGCACGAGGCGGCTCGTGACGAACGTCCGCCTCGGCGAGAGGTCGGATTCATCGCTCGAGGTCCGCGCCGCGTTCCTGATCTACAAGATCCGCGACGGGAACGTCGACCAGTTCGTCGGACGCTACGAGCACACGCTTACCGCAAACGGCGCGGGCCTCAAATTCCGCAAGCGCCGCGCGGTGCTCGAGCTCGAGGTCCTGCGGCCGGGTGGCCGCCTGAGCTTCATCCTGTGACCATCAGCAAAACGAGAAGCGGGAGGTTCGCGACATGGACGTGAAGGGGCCCTATGGGTTCGAGTACGCGCGCATCGCGGTGCCGGATCTCGAGGCGACGAAGGGGTGGTACGAGAAGTACGTCGGTGTCGATTTCGCCGGGAAGACGGACGGGCACACGTATCTGCGCGCCGGCCTTCCGCACCACGCGCTCGATCTGGTGGAGGACCGCTCGCTGAAGAAGCACGAGGTGCGCGCCTTCGGCTTCAGCGTGGAGTCCGAGGGGGTCCTCGAGGCCCTCAAGAAGCGGGTCAAGGATTCGGGCGCGCCGGTAAAGGAGCTCGACGAGGCGCAAAAGGCCTGGTGCGCCGGCGGCTTCGCGACGCAGGACCCCGCGGGCAACACGCTCGAGTTCTTCACCGACTACCAGGAGTGGGCCGAGATGCCGTCGCTCTTCTACACGCCGGCCTACATCGTCCATCCGTTCATCGGCACGCCGAAGTTCGACGAGACGCTGAAGTTCTACATCGACGTCCTCGGCTTCAAGCCATCCGATTACATCGCGAACGTCACCGCGTTCCTGCGAAGCGAGAACCGCCTCCATCACTCGTTCGCCATGCGGCGCTCGAAGGAGAAGGAGGTCGCCCATATCTGCTTCGCCATGAAGAGCCTCGATGACGTCATGCGCGGCCGCGCGCTCGCGGTCTACGACAAAATCAAGATCGCCGCCGACATGGCGAACCACTCCGCGTCCAAGTCGATCGCCTTCTACATCGAGGACGACAAGCACGGGCCGCGGATCGAGCTCTGCGACGGACACCGCCGCCTCACCGAGGAGGAGCACGCCACCGCGAAGCCGCGACGGATGTCGGTCGACCCGCGGAACATCGACATCTGGCGTCCCGCCGCCGACGACTGGCACGACCTCTAGCCGGTGAGCCCGGTGCGTAAGACGCTCACGGTCAACGGCCGGGCCGCGGAGATCGACATCGAACCAGGCGACTCGCTGCTCGACGTGCTGCGCGAGCGACTGCGTCTGGTGGGGGCGAAGGAGGCATGCGGCCGCGGCGAGTGCGGCGCGTGCACGGTCCTCGTCGACGGCACGCCGGTCATGTCCTGCGTGACGCTTGCCGCGCTGGTACGCGGCGAGGTGACGACGATCGAAGGGCTCGCCGGCGAGACGCGGGATCTACGCGAGGCGTTCGCCGACGCGGGCGCATTCCAGTGTGGCTTCTGCACGCCGGGGCAGATCGTGCGCGCGAGCGCGCTGCTCAAAGACGGCGGTGCACTGAACGAGCGCGTCGTGCGTGAGCAGATGTCCGGCAACATTTGCCGCTGCACCGGTTACACCCAGATCGTCGACGCGGTCCTCACCACCGCGCGGCGCCGCGCGGTGCGTCGGCAGAGCGATCTGACGGTCATGAGCGGAGGCGATGCGGGCTGACCCGCGAGCAACATCCGTCCCCCGCGCTTGGTTGACCCCCCGTCGCGCACCGTCTAGCGTGCGTTCCGCATTCGCATACGGCACCTCGCCATGCGAGACGGGGAGATACGCAAGGGAGGGTCCACCATGCGCTCACGTTTCACGCTTGCCCTTTTCACGCTCGCCGCGCTCCTCGTCGCAAGCTGCGGCCCGGTCGCGACGCCGCCGACATCCACAACGACGTCGACACCGGCGCCGGCCAAGCTCAAGGTCGGCGTCCTCGGCACGACTGGCGACGCGCCGCTCTACATCGCGTTCGAGAAGGGGTACTTCAGGGAGCAGAACCTCGACATCGAGTTCGTGCAGTTCGGCAGCGCGCTCGACATGATCGCGCCGCTGTCGGCGAAGCAGCTCGACGTCGGATCGGGAGGCATCGGCGCCGGGCTATTCAATGCCTTCTCTCAGGGAATCCCGATCAAGCTCGTCGCCGAGACCGTGCGCACTCCCGAGAACTGGAAGTCCAACGCGTGGTTCGTGCGCAGCGACCTGAAGGACTCCGTCAGGTCGCCCGCGGACCTGAAGGGCCGCACCGTATCGCTTGCGGCGACGTGCACAGTGATCGACACAGAGCTCTCGGTCCTGCTCGAGAAGGGTGGGCTGAAACGGAGCGACATCACCGTCAAGACCGTGGCATATGCGGACAACCCGGCGGCCTTCGCGAGCAAGTCGATCGACTTCACCTATGGGTTCGAGCCCTACGCCACAACCTTCCAGTCGACCGGCGTCGCGTTCCTGTGGTTGACGGGTGGCTCGGTCATCCCGAACCACGTGCAGAGCGGCATCCTCTACGGCCCGAGCATCACCGCGCAGCAGGACGTCGCGCAGCGCTGGATGCTCGCGTACCTCAAGGGCGCGCGCGAGTCCTACAAGTACTACAACAGCCTCCCGCTCCCGGATGACATCACCAACATCGTGGTGAAGTACGGGGTCCAGAAAGATCCCGCGCGCGTCAAGACGTCGCCGCTCTCGCCGCGCAACCTGGACGGCAGCGTCGACAAGAACAGCGTGCAGACCGACCTGAACTTCTTCAAGGCGAACAACTGCATCCAAGGATCACCGACGGTCGACCAGGTGGTGGACAACAGCTACGCCGAGTACGCGGTCTCGAAGCTGGGCAAGTCCACGCCCTAGTTGGAGGCGCCGCCCTCACGGCACGCCCGCATCGAGGTCCGCGGCCTGCACAAGGTCTTCGAGACCGCGTCGGGCCAGGTCGTGGTCGCGCTGCAGGACATCGATCTGACCGTGCGCCCGGGCGAGTTCCTTTGCATCGTTGGACCGAGCGGCTGCGGGAAGAGCACCTTCCTGCGACTGCTCGCGGGCCTCGAGCAATCCTCGGCTGGCGAGATTCGGATCGAGGTGACCCGGCCGGACCGGCCGGTCAACTCGATGGTCTTCCAAGAGCAGTCGACGTTTCCCTGGATGACCGTTCGCCAGAACACGGCCTTTGGCCTGGAGATGCGCGGGGTGGAGCGCCGCGTCCGCGACGAGCTCGTCGGGTACTACCTGCGGAAGGTCGGCCTCGAGGACTTCGCCAACGCGTACCCATACCAGCTGTCGGGCGGGATGCGGCAGCGCGTCTGTCTCGCCCGCGCGTTCGCGAATGAACCCGAGGTGCTGCTGATGGACGAGCCCTTCGCCTCGCTCGACGAGCAGACCCGGATCCTCATGCAGGAGGAGCTCCTTCGCGTATGGGAAGGCGAACATGGGCGGACCGTCGTGTTCATCACCCACAGCATCGACGAGGCGGTCCTTCTCGCCGATACCGTCGTGGTGATGAGCGCCAGGCCGGGGCGCGTCAAGGCGACGTTCGCGGTGCCCTTCCCGCGGCCGCGCGGCCAGCTCGCGCAGCTCAAATTGCAGCCCGAGTTCGCCCAGCTCACCTATCAGGTCTGGGAGGTGCTCCGGGACGAGGTCCTGAACGCACAGGCCGCCGAGATGAAGGCATGGGCGCGCACGTAGCCCGACCCGTTCCGGCGCTGGCGGGTATGGAAGCCGTGCTGAAAGAGCGCACTCGGCGTCAGCGCCGCGAGCGGCTCGAGCGGCTCGTGATGATCACCTCACCGATCATCCTTCTCGTTCTCTGGGAAGCTGTCGCGATCGTCGGGCTCGTCGACATCCGCTTCTTCCCGCGGCCGAGCCTAGTGATCGGGCAGCTCGTCGCGATGACGGCAAGCGGTGAACTCTGGGAACACCTCTCTGTCACGCTGCTGCGGATAGGGGTCGGCTTCGTGTTCGGGGCTACGGGCGGTGTCGTCATCGGCCTCCTGATGGGCGGCTCGCGATGGGCGCGCGCCATCCTCGGGCCGATGATGGCCTCGATCTACCCGATCCCGAAGATCGCGATCTTCCCGCTCATCCTCCTCGTGTTCGGCCTTGGGGAGATCTCGAAGTACGTCACCGTAGCGATCGCCGTTTTCTTCCTCGTGCTGTTCCCCACGATCACGGGCGTTCTGGGGATCCCGCGGATCTACATCGACGCGGGCGAGAACCTGGGCGCCCGAGGCTTCGAGTTCTATCGGCGCATCGCGCTGCCCGGCGCGCTGCCGTCGATCTTCACCGGCTTCCGCGTCGGCCTCGGCGTCGCGCTCATCATCATCGTGGGCGTGGAGTTCGTCGGCGCGACGAGCGGGATCGGCTATCTCATCTGGAACTCGTGGCAGCTCTTCAACATCAATCGGATGTTCTCGGGGCTGCTCGTGCTCGCCGCGCTCGGCCACGTCTCGTCGCTGCTCCTCGACGAGCTGCAAAAACGGCTCGTCCCCTGGAGGCTGTGATCATCCGCGTCGGACTGAAGCTCTCGCAGCAGGTCCAGCCGGTCGCGGTGCAGCGCGAAGCCTGGCGCATGGCCGACGCGGCCGGCTTCGACCACCTCTGGCTCTTCGATCATCTCGTTGCGATCCACCAGGAGCCGGTGCAGCCGATCCACGACGGCTGGACGCTGCTGGGTGCGATGGCCGAGGACACCACCCGTGCGCACATAGGCCTCAACGTGACCGGCAATCTCTACCGCCATCCCGGGTTGCTTGCGAAGATGGCGGTGACCGTGGACCACCTCTCGGGCGGGCGCCTCGAGATGGGCATCGGGGCAGGCTGGAACGAGCCGGAGTTCCGCATGTACGGCATGACCTTTCCTGTGAGCCCGGGCGAACGCATCGGGAGGCTCGACGAGGCCGTCCGTGTCCTGAAGCTCCTGTGGACGGAGCCGCGCGCGTCCTTCGAGGGGCGTTACTACCGGCTCGCGGCGGCGGTCGCCGAGCCGAAGCCGCGCGTCGTCGCCGAGCACGCCGACGTCTGGAGTTGTGATGTGTGGCCGGCGAGCGCCGCCGCGATGGAGCAGGCCTACGCGCTCGCGAGGACCCTGGACCAGCACTGCGCGGCGGTCGGCCGCGATCCAGCGACGATCCGTCGCGCGCATGCGCTCGTCGTCGATGACGAGGCTACGCTCGGGATCGCGCAGGCGTCCGTGCGCGCGGGCTTCAGCGACTTCCTTCTGGTTCCGGTGAAGGGCCTCGGCCCGGGTGGCGACCTCCGCGCCGGGGTCGAGGCCGCGGCGGCTCTCGTTCCCAAGCTGCGCGCGCTCGCCCCGTAGCTCCTACACGTCGACCCGACCGTAGCGCGTCTCGCCGACGTGCCCCGCGCCGCCGTACAACTCAAGACGCCACCCCAGATCGATCGGACCCTTCGCCGGCATGCGTTCGCCGCCGACGGCCGGGTTCAATCGGACGGTGTCGCCGCCCACGGCGCGCGCGACCGCGGGCAGGACGACGGGCTCGTCCATGCTCCCTGTGCTGATGATCGCGTCGGCTTCGGGCACGTAGAACTGGAGCGGCGTGTCGTCCCCGAGCGCTCCGCCGTGCTCCCAGGTCAGGAAGACCGTGCGGATCCCCATGCGCTCGCACTCCTGCAGCGTGTAGAGGCACTCCATGATCCCGTTGCCGGCGTTCTCCCAGGTGAAGACCGCGCCGTCGGCGCCAAGCCAGCGCGTGAGCTTGCTCGCCTCTTGCGCGACGCGGTACTTGTCGTCCATCCCGTAGTAGTGGCCGCGCAGGACCACCACGCCCGCGAAGCAGATGTCCCGGCCGTGATCCCGATACAAGCCGGTGATGAGTGGGTTGTTCTGATGGACGATCGTCGGCGTGCGGATCCAGGGCCCGGCGACGTTCCCGTCGACGAGCGCGCCGTCCAGGATCTCGTTCGGGTGCACGATCGTCGGCATCAGACGGTCGAGGTAGCCGCCGTAGTAGAAGGTGCCCGCGTACGGACCCTGCGAGGTGATCTGGCAAACGTAGACCACCCGCGGCAGCGATGGGTCGACGTCGCTCAGCTCGAACACGCGCACGTCGGTCGGCTGCCGATCGCGTGTGGCCTCGCGCGCGAGAAGCTCGGCCGCGCGCAGCTCGGCGAGGTGCACCGCGCGGTCGCATTCCTCGTCGGGAAGGCCGTCGCGCAACGCGATCTCGAGCACGACGTTCTGCAGCCGCGAGAGCGGGTTCAGCGCGGCGAGCGGCCCGCGCATCTCGGCGATGTTCTCGCGCGGCGTCTGGATCCCGCCGGTCTTGCGCCACGGCAGCTCGCAGCACACCGTGACGCCCACGCCGCCGAGGCGATGGGTCACGCCGTCGCCGACGGTTCGGATCGGAGAGACCCAACCGGGGAACGTCCCGCCCCCGATGCGCCATTGCGGCTCGGTCGTGCCGCAGATGTGCACGATGCGCGCGTCCTCGCCCGGCGCGACAAGCTGCACCTCACAGCGAGTGACACGGTCGTCCTGCAGCACTTCCGCCGCGAGCGCCTCGCGGTCGAGGGTCAGCCGGCCGGAGTCGAAGCCGAAGCCCCCTCCGAAGGCTGCCTCGATGACGTCGAAGCTGCGCCGCTCGAGCCGCGGACGGGACGGCGCCATCAGTGCGCCCCTGCGTGGTCGACAGCGAACACGGTTGGCCCCTCGACAGTCTTGGTCAGTACTTCGAGCGCTCGCTCGACGATCGCCGTGCGCACCTCGATCTCCCTGTCCGGCGCGACCGTGGGATTGCTCACGGGGTGGGGGATGCGCACGCCTGCGACGATCCGGTTCGCGCGCATGTCGGTCGCGAGCGTCGTCAGGGTTGTCACGCACACGACCGGGATCCCCTGCCGTTCGATCTCCTTAGCGAGCGTTGCACCGCAACGCGTGCAGGTGCTTCAGGTCGCGGTGAGGATGACGCCCTGGACGCCGCGGTCGTGCAGATCGCGCGCGATCTCCTCTCCAAAGCGTCGCGCGTTGCCGACGGACGTCCCGACGCCGACAGTGACGTACAGACGATCGTCGAGATCGCCGAACCTACCGGCGCGCTCGAGTGCCCGCAGCGCGTCGACGGGGACGACGCGGTCCGGATCCTGGCGCGCCCATGTCGAGTCGTAGCCTCCGTGGATCGGCTCCCACGCCTCCGCCGTGAGGTCGTCGAGCCCCGCGATGGAGTAGGCGCGCCAGGTCACCGAGTTGTACTCGCGCATCCGGTCCGGATTGCCGCGCGGCACGATGCCGCCGGTCGTCACGAGCGCGATGCGTGCTCCCTCGAGGCGCGCGATCGGTGGCGCCGGCGGTACCGCGTCGAACACCTCTATCGCGAGCTCGGAACGGTACGGCTGGCCGGCAAGCTTGAGCTTGAGGAGCGCGATCGCCCGCTCGGCGCCGGTGTCCTCGTGCATCACGTCACCGCGGAGGCCGCGGGGTAGGAAGCCCTCTTCCGCCGCGATACCGAGTGTCTCGCGCCGACCCAGCTTCAGCGCGATACGCGCCAGCGCGTTCGCCGCTCGCGGCATGTCGAGCGCCGTTTCGGCCGTCGGCAGCACGAGAAGCCTGCGATTCTGCTCCATCGCGAGCGCGGGATTCGCCGGAAACATCGCGGTCACGCTCGGGATCCCGAGTCGCGTCGCGACCCTGCACGCGGTGCCGCAGCCCATCCCGTAGCGTCCCGCGTTGAACGCCGGTCCGGCCACGAGCACATCCGGACGAAGCCTTTCGAGCGCCGATTGGATGGCCGACTCTGCCTCGTCGGCGAAGGTCGCGACGTAGTTGTCGCCGGCGATGAGCGTGGCCACGATCTCCGCAACGTTCTGCCAGTCGCGCGCAAGCGCGCGTCCCGGGCCGACGGCGCCAGTGCGCACCTCGACCGGATGGTCGGCGTGCTCCTCGCCGCCGATGCCACCGAAAAACTGATTCAGGTAATGGACCACGCGGACGGGTCCGCGTGCGTGTCGCTCCTTCGTCTCGTCACGCGAGACGACATCACGCATGCTGGCAATTGGACGCCCGCGCCGCACGATATGTCAAACCTTGTGGCGATACACTCGGCGAACATGACGGTCGTCGGGCAGCGCGTCCGCGCGATCGGTTGGGACGCGCGCACATCCGGGACCGATGCGTACGCGGGCGACCTGCCGATGGAGGGCGTTCTCGTCGGCCGGATCCTTCGGTCACCGCATCCGCATGCCCAGATCACGCATCTTGATGTCGCGAAAGCGAAAGCGATGCCGGGCGTGCGCGCCGTCATCACCGCGGCCGACTTCCCCAAGGGCGCGCGCTACATCCACAGCGGCGGCGAAAAGTCCGACCGCGCGCCGCTCGCCGAGCACGTGGTGCGTTACGTCGGCGAAGAGGTCGCGGCCGTCGCGGCCGAGACGGAGGAGCAAGCCGATCGCGCGCTCGCCGCGATCGATGTGAAGTACCGGCGTCTGCCGGCGCCGCTCACGCTCGACCAGGCGCTCGCGCCCGGAGCGCCGCGTTTGCACGAGCGAAAGCACGGCGAGCCCAACGTGTCATTGCACGACCAGGGCTCGTGGGGAGACGTGGAGCTCGGCCGGCGCGAGGGCACGCTGTCGGCGGGCGGGACGTACTGGTATCCGCGCGTCGCGCACGCGGTGATGGAGCAGAACATCTGCATCGCGCGCTGGGACGCGGAGCGGGAGCGCTTCGAGCTCTGGACCTCGACACAGGCGCCGCACTTCGTGGTGAACGAGCTTGCGCACGTGTTCGGGCTCCGGCGCGAGCAGGTCATTTGCCGTGAGGTCGCGGTCGGCGGAGGGTTCGGCTCGAAGTCGAAGGTGTCCGAGCACGAGGCCCTCGCCGCGGCGCTGGCGCGCGCGAGCGGCCGGACGGTGAAGGTCGCGCTCACGCGCGAGGAGGAGTTCGCCGACACGAAGCCGCGCCACGCGTTCCGGGTGAGGTTCGAGGCCCGCGCCGATCGTGCGGGCCGGATCCGCCTGTTCGAGGCGCGCATCGACGTCGACAACGGCGCGTACAACCACTTCGGTCCGTCGGTCATGAGCGTCGGGGTCAAGACGCTCGGCTCCATCTACATGCCGGATGGCGCGGCGTGGGACGCGCGCCTCGTGGACACCGCGCTCACGCCGGGCGGGCAGTTCCGCGGCTACGGCAGCCCACAGACCTCTTTCGCGCAGGAGAGCGCGGTCGACGAGCTCGCCGAGAAAGCTGGCATCGACCCTCTCGAGTTCCGCCTCCGCAACGCGAACCAGCCGGGCACGACGACGCTGTGCGGCGCCCGCCTCGTGACGGCGCGGCTCGACGACTGCCTCGTCGCGGTCCGGGACGCGATCGGCTGGGACGAGAGGAAGCGCTTTCGCAAGAAGGACCGCGGCGTCGGCGTCGCGGCCGCGATGCACGGGAGCGGCTCGTACGCGATCCCCGGTTCCAACACGAGCATGGCCGCGATCGACCTCTACACCGACGGGCACGCGCGGGTCCGGTTCGGGGGCGCCGACGCGGGCACCGGTCAGCGCACGATCCTCGCGCAGATCGCCGCGGAGGAACTCGGTCTCTCCTACGAGCGCGTCGAGGTGCTCTCGATCGACAGCGAGCGCACCCCGATCGATCAGGGCGCGTGGTCCTCGCGTGGAACGCACATGACCGGCCACGCCGTGCGCAAGGCCGCGCGCGAGCTCGCGGAGCGAGTGCGGAAGGGCGACGCGGCACCGGGCGGTCGCGTCCTCACGCACGAAGCCTCCTACACCGACGAGATCATGGAAGCGCCCGGCTCGAGCAAGACGCCGAACTTCTCCGCGACCTACACGTTCGCCGCGCACGCGGTGGAGGTGGAGGTGGACCGTGACACCGGCCGCGTGCGGATCCTCGACTACGTTGCCGCCCATGACATCGGGAAGGCGATCAACCCGACCATGGTCGAGGGCCAGATCATCGGCGGCATCGCGATGGGTCTCGGCGCCGCGCTCGGCGAGGAGCTCATCTACGAGGGGGGACGGCTGGTGAACCCCGCCTACCTCAATTACGCGCTGCCGCGCGCCGCCGACCTCCCGCGCATCCGGCCGATCCTGATCGAGGAGGGCGACCCCGGCGGTCCGTACGGCGCGAAGAGCATCGGGGAGCTCAGCGTTATCCCCGCCGCGCCCGCGGTCGCGAACGCGATCTACGACGCCGTCGGCGTGCGCATCCGCGCGCTCCCGATCACGCCCGACAAGATCCTTCGCGCGCTCGCCGAGAAGGAGGGACGCAAGCCGCGGCGTCATCAGATCTGGGCGCGGCCGGACCGCTGGCAGATCGAGCTCGTGCGCCGCGCGTACCCGCTCGGGCTGCACTGGGTCCTCGACCGGATCGGGACGCGGTTCGCGAAGCGGCTCGCGCGGCGCCCGATCGCATCGGTGGACGCGCCGGGTTCGCTCGACGCCGCGTACGCCACGCTCGGTCCTGATACGACCGTGGTCGGCGGCGGCACCGACGTGCTGCTGCAACGGCGGCAGAATCTCATCGCGCCGTCGCGCATCGTCTCGCTTGCAGAGATCGAGGCACTCGCGGTGCTTCGCACGGCGGCGGACGGAGCGATCGAGGTCGGCGCGGGTGTCACGCTGGCGCGTCTCGCGCGGGAGCTCGCGCAAAGCGTTCCGCTCGTCGCCGAAGCGGTGGCCTCGATCGCCTCGCCCCAGGTGCGTGCGGTGGCGACGGTCGGCGGCAATCTCGTGCAGGCGAAACGCTGCTGGTTCTTCCGGACCGGGTTCGATTGCTACAAGCGCGGCGGCGCCACGTGCCCGTGCTACGCCGTTGGGGGCGACCATCGCTTTTATCACGCCGCGGTCGGCGCGCACCGTTGCCAGGCCACAACACCGTCGGATCTCGCCACGGCGCTGCTGGCGCTCGACGCCGACATCGTGATCGGCCATCCAGGCGGCGAGCGCGTCGTCCCGATCGCCTCCTTCTATACCGGGCCGGGGGAGACCGTCCTGGGGGCGAGCGAGCTCGTCCTCCGCGTCCGCGTCCCGAAGGCGGCCGCGGCGCGGCGCGCGGCATTCGAAAAGCTCGGGCTCTGGCAGGGCGATTTCGCGGTCGCTTCCGCGGCCGTCGCCGCGGCGATCGACACGGATGGACGCTGGCGCGACGTACGCGTCGTCCTTGGGGCTCTCGCCCCGACGCCGTGGCGCGCGACCGCGACCGAGGCGGTCCTCGAGGGCCAGGTGGTCACGCCGGATGCGCTCCGGCGCGCGCTCGACAAAGAGCTCGATCGCGTCGGCCATCCGCTCGAGCGCAACGCGTGGAAGCTCGACGCCGCCGCGGGTCTCGCGGCGAAGGCCGCTCTGCGTCTAGCGTCCGACCGATGACGGTCGTGGCCCGCGACCTCGAAGCGCGGCTCGTTCGCGCGAGGTCCGAGGTGCGCGAGGACAGAGTCCTGGAGGTCCTCGCCGTACTCATGAAGAGGGCCAGCCCTCCCGGTCGCGAGCGGGCGCTCGCTGAGGACATCGCCAACTGGGGCACGCGTGCCGGCGGCGACGTCGCATGGGAGGTAGATCCACTCGACGAAGCCAGCGCGAACCTCCTCGCGCGCTCGGTGCTCGGCGACGCGCCCGAGCTCGCGGTGTACAGCCACCTCGACACGAGCCTGGTCGGCGAGGCCACCGGCGACTTCGCGATCACCGGCGAGGTCGGCGCTACCGCGCCGTTCTCGTACGCCGCAGACCGGATGCTGCGCGGCTTCGGGGTGGGGATCGCGAAGGCGCCGTCGGCGGCCGCGATCGTGTCCTTTCTTTGCGCCGCCGGCGCGCTGCGCGAGCTCGGGGTCCGGCATCGCCTGACCCTTCTCCTCGCGGCCGGCGGAACCCATCGTGCGACACCATCGGACGCGCCGGGAGCGACCGAGCATTTCGGCCGCGGCGTCGCCCATGCGCTCGCCGCCGGGTGGCGGCCCGCCGCGGTGCTGAATGTGAAAGGCGGGCCGCGCGGGGTCCTCCACGAGGAGCCGGGCGCGGCGTACCTGCGTGTGCGCCTGCGCGCACGCTGGACCGCCGCGCTCGTCCGGGCGTCCGTCGCCCCCGCGGGCGGGCTCGTGCGGCACGCCGGCACCGTCCTCGACGCCATCGAGACGTGGCGCGAGTCGTTCTTGCGCGCGCACCCGCCCGCGGGCCAGCTCGCGAACGAGATCGTGATCGGCGCGATCCGCGGGGGAACGGCGGCGAAGGCGGATCTCATCCCCGGCCTGCTTGAGGTGTCCGTCTACGCGATCCTTCTTCCGAGCGAGGATCCGGCGCGGGTCGCGCGCGAGCTCGAGGCCCACCTGCGCGGCCGCGTCACCGACCTTCCGGAACGCCCGAGCGTCGACGTCGAGGTCTACGCGTCGGCGCCGGGAGGGACGACCGACCCCGCGAGCGAGATCGTGGGCCTCGCGAACGACGCGTGGCTCACGTTCGTCGGGTCCGACCCCAGGGCCGTGACCGGATGGACCGGCGCGACCGATGGCGCGGTCTTCCGCGCCGCCGGGATCCCGACCGCCCGCATGGGCACAGCCATCAAGCGCGACGGGACGGATCCGCGGATCGAGATCGTCGCGATGGATGATCTCATCGCGCTCGCCCGCGCTCACGTCGACGTCATCGTTCGCTACTTCGCGACGCGATCGAGCGCGGCGTGAGCGGCGACGGGCAGGCGAATGCCGAACGTATCGTCGGCGCGCTTCTCCGCGCCGGCGTCGAGATCGCGGCGAGCCTTCCCGACAGCTGGCTCTCTCCGCTCATCGAGCGCATCAGCAACGAGCCGAAGATCAAGCACATCCGCGTGACGAGGGAGGACGACGGCGTGGGCGTCTGCGCCGGCGCCTCACTCGGCGGAAAACGCGGGGTGCTCGTGTGCCAGAACGCCGGCCTGCTTCTGTCCGCGAACGCGCTTGCCGGTTACGCGCACCATCACCAGCTGCCGTTCCTCGTCCTCGCTGTGTACCGCGGCTCGTATGAGGACCGCTTCTACTACCAGATGTACAAAGGGCTCGTCACCGAGCCCGTCCTCGAAGCGCTTCGGATCCCGTTCCACGTCGTCGATCGCATCGAGGACGTCACGATCGTCGAGGAGGCCGCGCGCGAGGCGTCGCTCGCGCGCCGGCCGGTCGTCGTGCTGCTGCGGCGCGCCGCGCTGCTCGGCGACGCGAAGGCTTCCTGATGCGCCGCTCCGTCGCGGCCCGGCTCGTGCGCGAGCGTCTCGGTCCAAAGGACGTCGTCTTGTGCGGCCTCGGATCGACCGCGCGCGCGTGGCGCGAACAGAACGCGCCGCACCCCACCTACTACGCGTCGGATCCGATGGGCATGGCCCCCGCGCTCGCCCTTGGCCTCGCGCTCGCGCGTCCGGATCGGCGCATCGTGCTCCTCGAAGGCGATGGTGATCTCGCGATGAACCTGGGCGTGCTCATCACGATCGCCGGCGCGGCCCCGACCAATCTCCGCGTCGCGGTCTTCATCAACGAACGCTACGAGACGGGCGGCGGCCAGGCTCTCCCGAACGCCGGGCGGATCTCGTACGTCACGATCGCGGCCGGCGCCGGCTGGCCGTGGACCGGGGAGGCGCACGACGAGGCGCAAGCCATGCGGCTCTTCTCGGCGCTGCTCGAGCTCCCGCAGCTTGGGCTCCTCGCGGTGCACGTCGACGCCGAGCCGTCGCCGTATCCGCCGGATGCTGGGCCGACCTCGCAGGCCGAGGACCGCGCGCTCTTTCAACGGAGGCTGTCGGGTGAGCGCTGAGAAGAAAGGTTCCCTCACGCTCCTCCGCGGAGGCCATCTCTTCGACCTCGATCGCCCGTTCGAGGTCGGCGACGTGCTCATCGAAGACGGCGCGATCTCGCGTGTCGGCGGGACCGTCGAAGCGGCGGGCGCCCGGGTGATCGACGCGACCGGGATGATCGTGATGCCGGGTCTCGTCAACGCGCATACGCACTCGAACCAGTCGATCGAGAAAGGCCTCGTCGACGCGTTGCCGCTCGACGCGTGGATGGTCGTGGCGAGCTACGGCGGCGCGGGCGCGGCGCTCGGCCCGAGGGACCTCTACATCTCGACGATGGTGGGCGCGCTCGAGATGCTCACCACCGGAACGACGGCCGTGCTCGACTGTCCGCGCAGCCCGCAGCAGTGGTTCGACGAGGGCATGGACCAGATCATGTCCGCCTACGTCGACGTCGGAATGCGCGCGAACGTCGCCGCGCAGTACAGCGATCTCGACTTCTTCGATTCGCTCCCGATGGCGCTCATTGGCGAAGAGCGCCCGCGCTCGCGCACGGGTACGGTCCCCGAGCTGCTGGGACGCGTCGAGCCGTTCCTCGAGCGCTGGCGCGGACGGCACCCGCGACTTCGGCCGATGCTTGGACCCTCGTCGCTGCCGCGGTGCTCGGTCGAGCTGTTCAAGGGATCGCTCGACCTCGCCGCACGCCACGGAGTGGGACTCCACACGCACCTCCTCTCGGCGAAATCGCAGGTCCCGGTCGCCGGGGCGCGCTACGGCGGATCGACCGTCGAGTTCCTCCGCGAGATCGGCGGGCTGCGGTCGTGGACGTCGTTCGCGCACGCGATCTGGCTCGACGAAAAGGAGATCGGCGTCCTCGCGGCGTCGGAAGCGGGCGTGGTCCACAACCCGGTGAGCAACCTGAAGCTGGGCGCGGGCGTCGCGCCGGTGCCCGCGATGCTGCGTGCGGGCGTCCCGGTCGCTCTATCGTGCCTCAGGACCAGTGGCCGACGGCGCTCGACAGCTTGCGGATGTGCTGGGACGGCGGCGCGCGCGCCCTCGGCCAAAAGATCGGCCGGCTCGCGTCCGGCTTCCGTGCGGACGTCGTCCTGCTGAAGACCGGGGATCTGCGGCTCGCCCCGAAGCAGCAGATCGCCAACCAGCTCGTGTACGCCGAGCTCGGACGGTCGGTCGACACGGTCCTCGTCGACGGGGAGGTCGTCGTGCGTGGCGGGCAGGTCACGAAGGTGGATGTCGACGCCATCCGAGCGGAGGCGCAGCGTCTCATCGAGGGGATCTGGAGCAGCCTGCCGGCGCGAGACGCGCGGTTCGCGGAAGTGAGCACGACGCTCGAGCGCCTCGAGCGGGAGGTGCGCTCGCTCGCTCTAGGGTTCAGTCGCTTCTGCGGTTAGACGCATCCTTGAAGTTCAGCGTCGCGCTCCCGACCTCGTACGAGGGACTCGGCTACCCGGTCGGGTTCGTGCCCGACGGATCGACCTTCGTGCGCCTCGCCCGCGCGGCCGAGGCGCTCGGGTATGACGGCGTGTGGGCGAACGATCATCTCGTCACGCCGCGCTTCCTGCGCGACTCGCCGGAGGGCGCGCCTCGTTTCTACGATCCGCTCCTCGTTCTCGCTCAGATCGCCGGAGGCACACACCGGATCCGGCTCGGCACCGCGGTCATCGCCCTGCCCCTTCGCGATCCGCTCGCGCTCGCCAAGCAGGTGACCACGCTCGACGTGCTCTCGGACGGCCGTCTGACGCTCGGCGTCGGGGCCGGCGCGTACCCGGAGGAATTCGCCGCGGTGCATCCGGAACGGAGCGCCGCCGACCGCCGCGCGACCTTCAACGAGAACCTCGCGGCGCTGCGCCAGCTCCTCGACGAAGGAGGCGGCTCGTACCACGGGCGCTGGGTCCGCTTCGACGACGTCGAGGTTTCACCCGCGCCCGCGCAGCGCCCGTTCCCGCTCTATATCGGCGGACACAACCAGCGCGCGATCGAACGCGCGGCGCGATGGGGCCAGGGCTGGATGCCGGGTTGGCGACCCATCGCCGAGCTGCGCGAGTGGGTCGTCCGACTCCGCGAGCGCGTCGCGGAGCTCGGGCGCCGCCCGAATTCGGTCGAGGTCGCGCCGGAGATGAGCGCGACGATCGCGATCCGCCACGAGGAGGCGCTTCGCCGGTACGAGGCGAGCCGCTTCGCCCGTCACCGCCGTTCGCGCGACCCGGCCAAGCGCGATCCCGCCCTGATGACCGTGTCGAATCTTGTCGGCAGCCCGGAGGCAATACTTGAGCGTCTCGCAGCGTTCGCCGACGCCGGCGTCGATCACTGCGCCGCCATAGCGTTCCCGGCCGAAACGGTCGACGAGCTCCTCGATCAATGGGGGCTTTTCTCCGCGGAGATCCTGTCGCGTGTACGCACGTGAGCTCAGTCCGGAACGAGCCGCAGCCGTGTGTAGATCTCGCGCGTCGCTTTGGAGAAGTTGAGCGTGTAGAAGTGCAACCCCGGCACGCCCGCGTTGAGCAGGTCACTGCAGAGCTCGACAGCCGCGTCGATCCCGCGTTTGCGTATCTCCTGCGGATCGTCTCCGCCGGCCGTGATTCTCTCGACGATGTCGTCCGGGACCGCGTAACCGGAGAGTTGCGCCATGTGCTGCACCGAGGTCAGCGAGGTGATCGGCATGATGCCGGCGAGGATCGGCTTCGTGATCCGGCGCGCGGCCAGCTCCTCGCGAAGGCGCTCGTATTCCTCGAGCTTGAAGAAGAACTGAGTTATCGCGAAGTCCGCGAGCTCGAGCTTGGACGCCAGGTGATCGCGGTCGCTTGCCAGATCGGGCGAGCGCGGGTGCCCGGCGGGATGAGCGGCGACGCCGATCGATCCAAATCCGGTGCGGCGTCCGAGCTCGACCAGCTCCGACGCGTACTCCAGCTCCTTGTACGACTCCTCCGCCGGAAGCGGATCCCCGCCGAGCGCCAGGAGGTTCTCCACGCCGACGGCTCGGAATCCCCCCAGGATCTCACCGAGCTCGAAGCGAGGGTGCGCCACGCAGGTCAGATGGGCCATCGGCGTCAGGGAGGTGTTCCTGATGAGGTCGACGACGACGCGCGTCGTGCGCTCGCGGGATATCCGGCCACCCCGGTAGGTGACCGATACGAAGGAAGGATTGAGCGGCTGAAGGTCCGCGATCGTTCTGCTGAGCAATCGCTGCTCTTCGTCGTTCTTCGGAGGGAAGAACTCGAACGAGAAAGTTCTCCCGGCCGCCAGAAGATCGGTGATGCGATCCATGCGACCGAGTTTAGTGGCGGTCGCTTCGGCCGGTGACGCGCCAGCAGACGGCCGGGGTCGCCGTAGTGATGATCGGTAGCTTCGTCGCGGCTCTCGACCAGACCGTCGTGGGGACCGCGTTGCCGACCGTGATCGGTGAGCTCGGCGGCATCGATCGTTACGCCCTCGTGTTCTCGGCGTACCTCCTCGTCTCGACCGTCGCGACGCCGCTCTTCGGGCGCCTCGCCGACGTCTACGGACGCAAGCCGCTGTATCTCGGCGGACTTCTCGTTTTCGTCCTCGGCTCGGTGCTCGCGGGGCTCTCCCGCAACATGAACGAGCTCATCGTCTTCCGAGCCTTGCAGGGCCTTGGCGCGGGCGCGTTGCTGCCCGTCGGCCTCACGATCATCGGCGATCTCTTTGAGGTGCGCGCTCGCGCGCGCATGCAGGCCCTCTTCAGCACGGTGTGGATCACTTCCGCCGTGGTGGGCCCGACGATCGGCGGGCTGCTCACGCAATCGCTGTCGTGGCGCTGGGCTTTCTACGTGAACCTGCCGATCGGCGCGATCGCGGCCGCGGTGATGATCGTCTTCTTCCACGAGCGCGTGGCCCGGCACAGCTCGGACATCGACTGGCTCGGGGCCGGAGCCTTCGGGCTCGCCACGCTGGGCCTGCTGCTCGGGCTGAACGGCGTGGCCCCCGCCCTGACGTTCGCTGGCGCCGCCGGCGCGGCGATCGCGTTCCTATTCTTCGAACAACGCGCGTCGAGCCCGCTCATCGACCTTTCTCTCGTGCGCCTCCCGGCCGTGAGCAGCGGCATAGCTCTCAACGCGGTCGTCGGCATCATGCTCTTCGCGGTCACGACGTTCGTTCCGCCGTTCATGCAGGGCGTCCAGCGCCGTCTTCCCATCGAGGCTGGGCTCATCGTGTCAACCACGAGCCTCGGCTGGTCGTCGGGGTCGATCTTCATGAGCGTCGCGATGATCCGCCTCGGGCCGCGCCGGTCCGCGCTCATCGGCACCGCCGCGTGGGGGATCGGAGCCGGTCTGCTCACGCTGCTCGAACCGGCCAGTCCCCTCGCGCAGGCCGCCGCCGCCGTGGTCCTCATCGGCTTCGGCATGGGACTCACGCTGAATCCGATCCTGGTCTCCGTCCAGAGTGTCGTGAGCTGGTCGCGCCGTGGGATCGCGACGAGTCTCGTGCAGTTCGCGCGCAGCCTCGGCGCCGCCGTCGGCGTCACGGCGCTCGGCGGAGTTCTCGTCACGGCGATGGGTCCCGAGGCTGCGAGGAGCGCGGGCGCGTTGCTGAACCCGAGCGGTCGAACGGAGATCGGTCCGACCGAAGCGGCTCCGCTGGCCGCGGGCCTCCATGCGGTATACGTCGTGATGCTCCTCGTGGCCATCGTCGGCGCGTACCTCGCCAGCCGTCTTCCCGCGCGACTCATCGAGCCGGAGACGGGAGAGATCCCGATCGGCGATGCCCTCGACGCGAGGCCGAGGTGAGTCGTGCGATAGTCCGTGCGACGTGAGGCTCTGCACATTCGAGCAGCGTGGAGTCCCGGCGGCCGGCGTCGTCGCACGGGACGACACCGTTCTTTCGACCGTCGACCTCGTGGGCGGCGCCACCGACGAGGACGACGTGCTCGACCTTTTGCTTTCCAGCGAGGAATTCTTGACGGATCTCCGCAACGCGGCGCGCAAGGCGCGAGGCGGCATTCCTTTAGCGACCGCGAAGCTGCACGCGCCGATCCCGCGGCCGCCACGTAACGTGTTTTGCGTCGGCTGGAACTACAGCGAGCACTTCGAAGAGGGAAAGCAGGCGCGCGGTCAACCCGGCGCCCAGCTCGCGCCCCAGGAGATCCCGCACTTTCCGGCGCTCTTCACGAAGAATCCGGCGACCGTGGTCGGCCCGGATGCGCCGGTGTTCTTCCCGGCGCCCCATTCGGAGCAGCTCGACTGGGAGGCGGAGCTGGCTGTCGTGATCGGGAAGGGGGGCCGCGACATCACCGAGGCGGCCGCGATGAGCCACGTCTTCGGCTATACGTGCGCGAACGACATCTCGGTGCGCGATGTGCAGCGCCGGCACGGCGGGCAGTGGTTCAAAGGGAAGAACTTCGACACGCATCTGCCGATGGGGCCGTGGATAGTGACCGCCGACGAGCTCGATCCATCGGATCTCGCGATCCGCTCCCGTGTGAACGGTGCGGGCAAGCAGGATTCACGAACCAAGTTCATGGTCTTCAAGATCCCTCGTCTCATCGCCGAAGTCTCGGCGGGCTGCGAGCTCTGGCCCGGCGACATGATCATCACCGGCACCCCCGCGGGAGTCGGGTTCGCGAGGACGCCGCCGGAGTTCCTGAAGGTGGGCGATGTCGTCGAGGTCGAAATCGAGGGCATCGGCGTGCTGCGCAACCCGATCAAAGGGAGGAGCTGAATGCTCGATACGTTCACCTGGTACAAGCAGTCGACATTTCGCTGGAAGGGCGAGAAGCTCGTCGTGTACATCGATTCGTGGGGACTGACCGACGGTCTCCCGCCCGCTGACCTCCTCCTCATCACGCACGCGCACGGGGACCACTACGCGCCGGACGACATCGCGCGGGTGAAGGCGAACAAGACGGTGATCGTCGCACCGGCCGACGTCGCCAAGGAGCTTTCCGGGAACGTCAAGCCCGTGAAGCCGGGCGACCGCTTGGACGTCGCCGGCGTGAAGATCGAGGCGGTACCGGCCTACAACGTCGATCCGGCGCGCCTGGAGGCCCACCCGCAGCGGAACAATTGGGTGGGCTACGTCCTGCAGCTCGGTGGGAACACCTATTACCACGCCGGCGACACCGACCACCTCCCGGAGCTTGACAGGATCAGGACCGATGTCGCGTTCCTGCCGATAGGCGACGGCGGCTACGTCATGACGGTCGATGAAGCTGCGGGGATGGCGAAGGCGCTGAAGCCGAAGATCGCCGTGCCGATGCACTACGGGTTCTATCCTGGGGTCGGCGTCGGGGCCGATGGCGAACGGTTCAAGAAGGCGGCTTCGCCGATCGAAGTCAAGGTGTTCACGCCGGTCCATCCCTTCGCGAACAAATAGGGGTTTATCCTCGACTCAAATGGCGACCACCATCAGCCAGATACAAGCGGTAAATCCGGCGACCGGAGAAGTCATCGCGTCGTTCGACGCGTTCGGGGCCGACGAGGTCGAGATGGCCCTGGCCGAGGCCCACGATGCGTTCCTCGAGTGGCGCGACCGGCCCGTCACGGAACGGGCAGTCCCGATGCGCGCGCTCGCCTCGCTCCTCCGAGAGCGCACCGACCGGTACGCGCGCCTGGCGACGCTCGAGATGGGAAAGCCGATAAACGAGGCGAAGGCCGAGATCGAGAAATGCGCGTTCGGCGCCGAGCATTTCGCGCGGAACGCCTCCCGCTACCTCGCCGACGAGGAGATTCGCGCGAACGCGCGGCGGAGCATCGTCGCTTTCCAGCCGCTCGGGGTCGTCCTCGCGGTCATGCCGTGGAACTTTCCGTTCTGGCAGGTCGTTCGTTTCGCGGCGCCAGCTCTCATGGCCGGCAACGCAGCCCTCCTCAAACACGCATCGAACGTGCCGCAGTGCGCGCTCGCGATCGAGGAGGCCTTCCGAGACGCGGGCTTTCCCCAGGGCTTGCTGCGCACCGTCCTCGTTTCCGGCTCGGCGATCGAGCCGATCATCGCGGACGACCGCATCCGCGCGGTCACCCTCACCGGCAGCTCGGATACGGGGTCGCGCATCGCGGAGCTCGCCGGGCGTGCTCTCAAGAAGACCGTGCTCGAGCTTGGCGGATCGGATCCGTTCATCGTCCTCGGCGACGCGGACCTCGAGCTGGCTGCGACGACCGCCGTTCGGGCCCGAAATCAGAACAACGGCCAGTCGTGCATCGCCGCCAAGCGATTCATCGTCGTGGATTCCATCGCCGACGAATTCGAGCGGCGCTTCGCGAGGGGCGTGGAGGATCTGGTCGTCGGCGATCCGATCGATCCGAAGACGCAGGTCGGCCCGCTCGCGCGGCGCGACCTCCTCGACACGCTCGAGCGACAGGTCGATGAATCCGTCCGGGCAGGAGCGCGTGTCCTGACCGGCGGCGAGCGGATCTCTGGCAAGGGCTACTTCTTCAGGCCGACCGTCCTCACCGGTGTCACAGCCGACATGCCGGCCTTCCGCGAGGAGACCTTCGGTCCGGTCGCCGCGGTCATCCGCGTACGCGATGCTGACGAAGCCGTGAGCGTCGCCAACGACTCCGCGTACGGCCTCGGCGCGGCCATTTGGACCCGCGATGCCGCGCTCGGCGAGCGCCTCGCACGCCGGATCGAAGCCGGCAGCGTCTTCGTGAACGGCATGGTCGCATCGGACCCGCGCCTGCCGTTCGGTGGCATCAAGCGCTCGGGTTACGGGCGCGAGCTGTCCGCGTTCGGTGCGCGCGAGTTCACGAACACCCAGACGATCTGGATCGGGCCCGCGGAGGGACAACAGCCGACGTCGCAGCCGGCCGAGTGACTCGGGCACGCGTGGCGACGGAACAGGACGCGGAAGCGATCGCGCGCATTTATAACGAAGGGATCGCCGACCGGCTTGCCACGTTCGAGACCGAGCCCCGGACGGCCGACGACATCACACGTGGCCTGCGCGAGCGCGCTTCGCGTTGGCCCACGGTCGTCGTCGAGCGCGATGGGGGCGTGATCGCGTGGGCGTCCGCGAGCGAGTACCGAGCGCGGGCGTGCTACGCCGGGGTTGCCGAGTTCTCCGTCTATGTCGCCCGCGAGGCGCGCGGGACCGGAGCGGGCCGCGCCGCCATGGACGCGCTCGTCAGCGAATGTGAAGGCCGCGGGATATGGAAGCTCCTCTCGCGCGTCTTCCCCGAGAACGAGCCGAGCCGCAAGCTCCTCGCGAAGGTCGGGTTCCGCGAAGTCGGCACGTACCGAAGACACGGCAAGCTCGACGGCGAGTGGCGCGACACCGTGATCGTCGAGCGCCTCATCGGAGAGGCGGCGCGCTAAACGTTCAGCGTTGTCGGAAGGTGCGGCCCGAAGTGGTCTTCGAGCAGTGTGAGACTCGCGTCGAGGTCGAGTGATCCGTCGATCTGGACGCAGCGGAGGCCGAGCCCGGTACATGACTCTCCGATGGCAACGCCCAAGCGAAGGTCACGCTCGTGCAGGTTCGCTCGGGCCCGAAGCGGATCCGTCGTCTCTTCGGCGCTGCCTGGACCGCGTCCGGCGAGAATGCGCTGGCGGACCTCCGGTGTTCCGACCAGGAAGATTGCTTGACGATGGTCGGTGATGAGGGGCGCGACGAGCCAGGGGAATGCGCCAGGGCCGTCGGCGATGATCGTCCGCGTCGTCGGCAGCGCGAGGATGTCATCGACGACCAGAGGAAAGCCCTCATCCCACGCCGCGATCGATCGCTCGAGCAACTCGGATGGTGTGACGTCCAGCCAGCGCTGGTCGGGCGTTCGCTCGTCCCACCATCCCATGGCACGGCCGCCGCCCGCGCGGTGCTCTCGGACATGGTGCCAATCGAGGTTGTAGATCCTGAGGTCGTACTTTCCCGCAAGCTGCCTCGCCAACGTGGTCTTCCCCGCGCGCGGCGCTCCCCCGATCCACAGAACATGCGCGAGGCGGTCGGCGAGGCCATTCATCCGGCCCGCACGATGAGCGACCGACCGCGAAAAGAACAGTCTTCCGCGCGCCAGCGGATTCCGCGACAATGAGCAGGTCCCCACAATGAACGTCGCGCAGCTCCTCGTGAAGTGCCTCGAGAACGAGGGCGTGCGGCACGTGTTCGGCATTCCCGGCGAGGAGACGCTCGCGCTCAACGCAGCGCTCGCGGATAGCGACAAGATCAAATTCGTCCTCACGCGGCACGAGCAGGGCGCCGCGTTCATGGCCGACGTGTACGGCCGTCTCTCGTCCTATCCCGGTGTGTGCCTCGCCACCCTCGGCCCGGGTGCGACCAACCTCATCACCGGAGTAGCGGACGCGCAGATCGACCGCGCGCCGCTCGTCGCGATCACGGGACAGGTCGGTCTCGAGCGCTCGCACAAGGAATCGCACCAGTACATCGATATCGTGCGGATGTTCGGACCGGTCACGAAGTGGAGCACGCGGATCAGTGTCGCCGAGTCGACACCCGAGATCGTTCGCAAGGCCTTCCGCCTCGCACGTCTGGAAAAACCGGGCGCGACGCACATCGAGCTTCCCGAAGACATCGCCGGCGAGGACATCGACATGAAGCCGCTCGAGGTCCGGCGGACGTCGTATCCAAAAGCGCAAGAAGCGGTCATCAAGCGGGCGCTCGAGCTCATCAAACAAGCGAAGGCTCCGATCATCCTCGCCGGCAACGGCGTCGCGCGCCGGCAGGCGGCGGGCCACGCCAGCGTCGAAGCGCTCCGGCGCTTCGTCCGGCGGAGCGGCATATCAGCGACGCACACGTACATGGCGAAGGGCGTGCTCGACCCGTTCAGCCAGCAGTCGCTACCGGCGGCCGGACTGCAGCGTCCGGGTGCGGAGCTGGCGAACATCTCGCAGCTCGCGGAGGCCGATCTGGTCATCGCCGTCGGTTACGACCTCGTCGAGTGGTCCCCGTCGCTGTGGAATCCCAAGCGCGACAAGGTCGTCGTCCATATCGACAGCACGGCCGCCGAGCTCGATGGCCATTACCAGCCCTCGGTCGAGGTGGTGGGCGAGCTCGACGAGTCGCTCACGGAGCTCGCGGAGCGCGTCGAAGAGCGGAAAGACAAGATCCGGATCGTGAACAGGCCGCTCGGGACCCCGACCAAAGACACGCCCGCGCCGTTCGCGCCGCAGCAGGTGGTGGCCGCGGTCCGCGAGGCGCTCGCGCCCGAGGACATCGTCGTCAGCGATGTGGGCGCGCACAAAGTGTGGCTGTCGCGGTACTACCCGACCCCGGTACCGAACACCGTTGTCGTCTCGAACGGTCTCGCCTCGATGGGCATCGCGCTCCCCGGGGCGATCGCCGCGAAGCTCGTGTTCCCCGAGCGCAAGGTCATCGCTTTCGCGGGCGATGGCGGCTTCCTCATGAACGTCCAGGAGCTGGAGACGGCGAAGCGGATCGGCACAGCGGTCGTGTGCATGGTCCTCGTCGACGATCGTCTCGGGATCATCGAGGCGAACGAGCGGCGGATCTTCGGACGCGCGTTCGCGACCGAGTTCGGCAATCCCGGTTTCGTCGAGCTGGCGCGGGCGTTTGGTATCGCCGGGTTCGCGGTCCCGACGACGCGCGAGCTCTTCCCCACGCTTCGCCGCGCGCTCGACCTGGGCGAGCCCGCGCTCGTCGCGGTGCCGTGGGACTACCGGGCCAACGAGCGCATCGCGGACAAGATCGCCTAGTCGCGCGGGGGGAGGCCCACCGTCCTCCGCCAGTGCTGCTGACCGAGCTCGAAACCGATCGCGCACCCGAGGTCCACCAGCTCCGGGTCGCTGAAGCAGTTGTGCAGCCGGGTCCAGAGCTCGTCGCCGGCGCGATCCGAGTCGTACGCGATCGCGTCGGCCCATTCGAGAGCGGCACGCGCGGGGTCGTTGAAGCGGGCGAACTCCAGCACCTCGGGGTCTTTCGCCAGATACCGGTAGCAGAGCTCCTTTATGCGTTGATCGGCGACGCCTCGCTCGATCACGTTCTGGCGTATGTAGCGCCAGCTCGCGAGCGCATCCGGCACCAGCGCGCGGATCTCATCGGCGGTCGAGCCCAGGCGCCGCACTAGGGCTCCGGCCGGGCGGACGCCAGGCCCGCCTCCGGGTCGCCCGGCAGCTCGCCGTGTCCGACGCCCCACGTCTTGATGACACGCTGCTGGCCATAGGTCACCGCGACGAACGATCCGAGCTCGACGATCTCAGGGTCGCTGAGCTCCTCACGGAGAATCGCCCAGACGCGATCGTCGGCGCCCGCGGGATCCCACACGAGCATGCTCGTGTAGAGGAGCGCGGCCTTCTGGCGCGCGGTG
>WNGL01001212.1_pt1 | contig 31429 bp, 33 predicted proteins | sample 5400591 | NCBI WGS metagenome assembly WNGL01 (sample SAMN13153377, study PRJNA577476) | soil metagenome | isolation source: 80 cm soil or saprolite under Garry oak tree replicate 1 | place: USA:California | collected 2016-06-15
GGGCCTGCTCGAGCACGGTGACGTCCATGTCGCCGGAAGGGATGACCTGACAGGCGAGCCGCGTCCTGGCCGCCACCACGTCCTCGCCGAGGTGCAGCAGCTCCGCGGTGGTCGGCGGCCCGGCGGTGCCTTCGTCGATGCGCACCCGACACAGCCCGCAGGCTCCGATTCCGGAGCAGGCCGAGCGCACCCGCGCGCTGCTGGCGTTCAGGATATCGCGCAGGCTGGCGCCCGGCCGGAAGGAGATGTGGCGCGCGGCCTCGTCCCCCTCGCCTTCGAGGCGGGCCCCGATGTGGCGGACCTCGTGGGCCATCACATCACGCTCTGCCCGCTCTTCCAGGCGAGGCCGCTGCGCACCATCGCAGCGATGGTGGCCTCCCGCGACTCCGGGGGAATCTCACACCCGGAGGAGAGGATGAAGCCGCCGCGGCGATCGAAGAGGCGAAGCAACCGGCTGGCATCCCGCTCCACGTCGGCGGCGCTGTCCGTGACGAAGCTCAGTGACTTGAGGTTGCCATCGAGACAGAGCCGGGAGTCGCCCAGGGCCTCGAGCAGCGCTTCGGGATCGACGCAGTAATCGAAGTTACCGATGTCGGCGCCCAGCGCCGAATAGCGGGGGAGAACAGCCGCGGTCTTCCCGGCAATGTGTAACCAATTAGCCATTGCGCCAGCCTTCGTGAAGGCGCCGAAGAGCCACTTCAGCCGCGGGCCGATCATCTCGCGGAACAGGCCGGGCGGCACCACCTCCGGGCACGCTGCCGGCTCGAAGACCAGCATGAGATGCGCCCCGGCCGCCAGCTGGGCGAGGCCGAAGGCCTTCCCCACCGCCGCGGTGTGGTCGAGCAGCTGAAGGAACCGATCGGGATCGTCGGCGGCGAGGTACAGCGCCTTGTCGATGCCCAGGAACTGCACCGCCAGGGTCATGGGCCCCTGCACGACCCCCACCACCAGCGCCTCGTCCCCGCTCGCCTCGCGCAGGCACGTCGCCATCTCCAGCACCATCGGCAGGCGCCCGGCCGTCCTGGGATCGGGGATGGTCAGGCGCCGGAAATCGTCGTCGGGAGTGCAGGGCGGCCGGGACACCGCCGGATAGAGGCCCCGGCGCGACTGGACCTCGCCGCCGGCCGCTTCCGCTTCCAGGGTCATGTCGAGCACGGCGAAGAGCGCATCGTAGCCGTAGCGAGCGCGCGCTTCGATCTGGCAGGCGGCAGCGACAGCCGCAGAGGCCACGTAAGCGTCGACGCTGCGGCCGCATGCCAGCGCCGCGTGCGCGAACACCTGCGCGATCACGGGCGGGCGATCGCAGGCCTGGAAGGCCATGGTGCGGCGAATCCGCTCGACGCTATTCATAGCCAACGACCGCCGGGGCCATGGACTCGAGATACGCGACCGCATCGAAGGCGGTCTGCCCCACGTGATCGACGTTCAGGGCGGTCTCCGTGCACTGCTTCAGCGCGGCGCCGCCGGCCAGCACCCTGACATGGGCCAACCCCGCCCGTGCCAGGGCCGGCTTGAGGGCCCGGACCTGCGGGATGACGCTGGAGATGAGTCCGCTCACGCACACCGCCGCCGCCCCGCTCTGCGCCGCCGCGCTGATGACGGCCGCCACCGAGACATCCTTGCCGCAGTCGATCACACGGAAGCGGTTACCCGTCAGGACGATCTTGAGGATGGCCTTTCCGATGTCGTGGATGTCGCCTTCCAGGACGGCCACCACCACGCTACCCCGCACGGCCGGCAGCGCGGCATCGTCTGGAAAGAGCCGGTGGATCACCGCCATGACCGCCCGCCCGGCCAGCATGATCTCCAGGAGGTTGAACTGCTCGGCGGTGCACCTCTTGTCGAGCGCCGCCATGGCCTTCTCGATGCCGCCGGTGACGATGTCGACAGCGGGCATTCCCCCGCTCGTGAGGTCGGCGACGAGCTGGAGCGATTGCTCCCGCTCGCCCTCGGTGAGCGCCTGTACCAGGGATTCGAGGTGGGACGGCATCCTTTGTTTCAATGATACCGCGACCCCAGTTGGGATGCCTACCAGCGACACCGGGATGCTCCAGGCGCACTTCTCGGTGTCAGTTCACCTCAATTGTCGAGCATGCCGGTCGACAATTAACTCTTCCGGGGTGCGACATCTCGCCTCGATCCGGAGGCGCGTACGATCGCTTCCAGAGCGCGATAGAGCCGATCGCCGGATTGCGGGCTGCTCGCATCCAGCTACCGACCCGCGGTGACATTGCGGAGGTAACGGTGGAGACACCGAGATCCAGCGCCGCTGCTGTACGGGCGGAGGTCCGTCTCGACCCTGCTCGCACGGAGGTTCTGTTCGACCGCGCGGGTGTCCCCCTGTGCCTCGTCACGCCGGACCTCCGCGTGGCCCGAGCGAACCCGGAGTGGTTGCACTGGAGCGGGTACGACGGCGAGCAGATCCGGGGCGAGAGCATCCTGGAGGTATTCCCTGACACGCGCGACCTGGCCCTCTCGCTCTATCAGCGCGTGAAGCAGGGAGAGACGGTGATCATCCCTCGCCACGGGGAGCGCGTGCTCGGTCGCGAGACCTGGTGGGAAGGACAGCTCTCGCCCATCCCGATGGAGAGCGGGACCGGGATCCTCATCACGGCGCGAGCGATCACCGAGCAGGCGGCGTTCACGCGCGACTACCAGCTCCTCTTCGATACGATGCTCCAGGGGGTGGTCTTCCAGGACGCGCAGGGGATCATCCTCTCGATGAATCCGGCCGCGGAGCGAATCCTGGGAAAGACAGGGGCCGAGATCATCGGGCAGACCTCGGTCAGCGTGGAGCATCACTGCGTCCGCGAGGACGGGTCACCGTTCCCCGGGATGGAGCACCCCTCGATGGTGGCGCTGCGCGCCGGGCGCGAGCAGCACGACGTCGTGATGGGCGTCTTCAACCCCCGGGAGAATGGCTACCGCTGGATCTCGATCAGCGCGGTCCCGCTCTTCCGGCGCGGGGAGGCGAAGCCGTACCAGGTCTACACGCTGTTCGACGACATCACCGAGCGCAAGCAGGCGCAGGAGGCGCTCCGGCTGCGGGCGCACGTCACGAATACGCCGCTCGCGGTCGTCGAGTGGGACTCGGCCTACCGCGTCTCGAGCTTCAACGCCCGTGCCGAGGTCCTGTTCGGCTGGAGCGCGGACGGGATCGTCGGCAAGGACATCGACGAGGTCCCGTGGGTGCCCGAGGAGGACCGGCCATCCTTGCGCGCGTCGATGCGCAAGCTGTCGGCCAGCGAGCGCCCGACGACCGTGAGCGCGAGCCGCAACGTCCGCAAGGACGGCTCGGTCATCCACTGTGAGTGGTACAACTCCGCGCTCCACGACGCGAGCGGGAAGCTCGTCTCGCTCCTGTCGCTCGTGCTCGACGTGACGGAGCGCCAGCGCGCCGAGCAGGCGCTCCGCACGAGCGAGGACCAGCTCCACGCCGTGATCGAGGACATCAGCGAGGGCCTCATTCTCTCCGACCTCCACGGCGAGCTCATCCACTTGAACCGCGCCGCCCTGGAGATGTTCGGGATCGTCGGCCTGGATGAATCGCGTCGCAAGCTCGCCGACTTCGCCCGCCTGTTCGAGCTCTCCGGTGTGGAGGGAACGGTGTTGCGGCCGGAGCTTTGGCCGCTCGCCCGCATCGTCCGCGGCGAGCGACTTCGCGACGTGGAGATCTGCGTGCGGCGCATCAAGGGCGACTGGAACCGCATCTTCAGCTGCGGCGGCAGCCTCGTCCACGATGCGGCCGGGCGCCCGCTGGTCGCCGTCCTCACGATCGCGGACATCTCCGAGCGCAGGCGCGCCGAGGACGCGCTGCGCCAGGCCGATCGGCGCAAGAACGAGTTCCTCGGCATGCTCTCGCACGAGCTTCGCAATCCGCTCGCGCCGATCTGGAACTCCATCTACATCCTGAATCACGCCGAGCCCGCGGGCGAGCAGGCCCGCCACGCCCGGGAGGTCATCGGGCGGCAAGCGGGACATCTCGGGCGCCTCGTCGACGACCTGCTCGACGTGACGCGCATCGCGCGCGGCAAGGTCGAGCTGCGCCGCTCGCGGGTGGACCTGAACGAGATCGTGAGGCGGACGGGCGAGGACCATCGCGCCGTGCTCCAGGAGCGCGGCGTCGAGCTCGCCGTCGGCCTGCCCGGCGAGCCGACCTGGGTCGACGGCGACACGACCCGCCTCGCGCAGATCGTGGGCAACTTCCTCCAGAACTCGGCCAAGTTCACCGGCCGGGGCGGGCGCGTGACGCTGACCGTCCTGACGGGGCAGCACAAGGCCGAGATCCACGTCCGCGACACCGGAGCAGGGATCGAGCCCGACCTCCTCGAGCACATCTTCGAGCCGTTCACGCAGGGTAAGCAGAGCCGCGCCCGGACCGCGGGCGGCCTCGGCCTCGGGCTCGCGCTCGTGAAGGGCCTCACCGAGCTGCACGGCGGCACCGTCCGGGCGAAGAGTGACGGGCCGGGGCTCGGGGCCGAGTTCGTCGTGAAGCTCCCCGTCGCCGCGCGGACCGGCGCGCTGCATGTCCTCCCTGCGAGGGCAGGCAGAGCGCAACTGGGCCGCCGCGTCCTCGTCGTGGACGACGACCGAGACGGAGCCGAGTCGCTCGCGCAGCTCGTGGAGATGTTCGGTCATCACGCCGAGGTCGCCTACGACGGTGCGAGCGCCATCGCGAAGGCCCGGGCGAACCCTCCCGACGTGGTCCTCTGCGACATCGGGCTGCCGGGCATGAGCGGGTACGAGGTGGCCCGCGCGCTTCGGTCCCAGGCCGGGGCCGGCATCAAGCTCGTGGCGGTCAGCGGCTACGCGCAGCCGGAGGATCTGACGGCGGCAGCCGACGCCGGGTTCGACCGGCACGTCGCGAAGCCACCGAATCCGGAAGAGATCGAGCGTCTCCTGACGTGACCCGGCGCGCGCGGCTTCCGGCCTCCACCGCTCACTGGGACTGGCCGCCCCCGCGCGGCGGCCGGGCCAGCCGCGCCGGCGGTCTCCAGGTCACCACCAGCGTCGTGGCCTTGGCCCCCTGCCAGGCGCGCTCGGTGAAGCGCGCCCTCACCTCCTCGCCGCCGGCCAGCTCCACCAGCCCGTCGAAGAAGCCCATCGTCTGATGGGAGGCCGCCTCCTCCGCGGTGGGCGACATCCCGTAGGCGATCCGCACCTGCACTTCGGAATCGTCGACCCGGGTCATGTGCGTGGCCTCGAAGTCGAACAACGTCCGCCGGAGCACCTGGAAGCGCATGAGCGACTCGCGCGGATCGTCCTTGACGAGCAGGCCCCCGTGCAGCGTCGCCAGGGGCTGCACGGTCCGCCGGCCCCAGGCCCGCACCGCGCCGAGATCGCCACGGGCGATCACGTCCAGGATCGCCAGCCCGAGGCGCTCGAAGGTCGCCATCGGGTACCAGGCCTCGAGGTCGATCCGCTGCTCCAGGTAGCCGAGGTCCTCCGGCGCGAGGTGCCCGCGCCAGTCGACCTCCGGCCGTGCCTTGAGCATCCGCACGTAGTCGAGGAACAGCGAACCCCTGACCTGTGGGCCCATACATCCTTTCGCGCGGCGCACGCAGGCGGGACTGTCGAGGTGCCTCGTAGAGGATCGCCCCGATCGGTGCAGGCGAGGAATCACGCGATCGAGGGACAGTTTCGCATTTGACTCGATCGGCGTTTAGAGTATTCTGAACGTACGATGGCTTCCGGGAAGAGCGAGACGGTCGGGCAGTTCGTCGAGGCCTGGGGAGCGATGGGCTCTCTTTGGGGTATCAACCGCTCGGTCGCGCGCGTCCACGCCCTCCTCATGGCGAACGAGGAGCCGCTCAGCCTGGAGCAGATCGCAGACCAGCTCCAGATGTCCAAGGGCAACGCCTCGATGTCGCTGCGCGAGCTGCGGACCTTCGGCGTCGTGCGGCAGGTGGAGATGCCCGGTGATCGCCGGGACTTCTACGTCACCGAGCCGGACGTGTGGACCATGTTCTTCCGCATCCTTCGCGAGCGGAAGCGACGTGAGTTCGACCCGGCCTTGGAGGCCATCCACCGGCTCGTCGATGCGCCTGGGGCGGTTGGAGCCGTCCGCGGACGCCTCGAGCAGATGGCCGACCTGCTCACGACGGTCGAGGGCCTCGTGAACCGCTTCCTCATGGATCCGGAGTCCGCCCGCGCGGCGTTGGCCTTCATCGGTGGGATGCAGCTCAGGTCGGAGAAGAAGAAGTCCTAGCGCTCTCGCCGGTGCGTCCGGACGGGGGGATTCGTGTACCGCACATGTTCGCTACATTCTGAACTTTCATTCGCAAGGAGGACCTCATGAAGCGTTCAGTCCATGCCATCACCGGCGCCTTCGGCTACAGCGGCTTGCACCTCGCACGCCTCCTCGTCGCCCGCGGCGAGCGCGTCCGGAACCTCACGGGCCACCCGGACCGGCCTGATCCCTTCGGGGGTCGCGTCGAAGTGGCCCCCTTCCGCTTCGACGACCCGGCGAGCATGCGCGAGACGCTCGCGGATGTTCGCGTGCTCTACAACACCTACTGGGTCCGCTTCGATCACGGTGCGTCGACCTTCGCCCGCGCGGTCGAGAACACGCGCGTACTGTTCAAAGCCGCGGCGGAGGCCGGTGTCGAGCGCATCGTACATGTCTCGATCACGAATCCGTCCGTCGACTCCCCGCTTCCGTACTTCCGTGGCAAGGCAGAGAACGAGCGCGCGCTCCGCGAGTCGGGGCTCTCGTACGCCATCCTGCGCCCGGCGGTCTTCTTCGGCGGCCGTGACGTGCTCATCAACAACATCGCCTGGCTGCTGAGGCGCTTCCCCGTGTTCGGCGTCGCGCCCGGCGCCTACCGGATCCAGCCCATCCACGTGGAGGACATGGCCCAGCTCGCCGTGGCACAGGGCGAGCGCCGCGACGAGGTCGTCCTCGACGCCGTCGGGCCGGAGACGTTCGAGTTCCAGGACCTCGTGCGCCTCATCCGCCAGGCGGTCGGCTCGCGCGCGCTGATCGCGCCGGTCCCGAAGTGGCTGCTCCTCGCAGCTTCGCGAGTGGTCGGCTCGGTCGTCCGTGACGTGGTGCTGACCCGCGACGAGGTCCAGGGCCTCACCGCCGACCTGCTCGCCTCGAGGAACCCGCCCACGTCCGCGACGCGCTTCTCGGACTGGCTGTCCGCGAACGCTCAGCAGCTGGGGGTCGAGTGGGCATCGGAGCTCCACCGCCACTACGGGTGATCAGCAATGGCACCCCGAGACGGGGGCGGCGCGAATCATTGACGTTCTCGTGGTGGCCCGGCAGCCTCGTCCACCCATGACCCACCTGCTCATCCCCGAGGCTCCGATCGGAGCGCTCGTCGTTCGCGCCGTCGTCGTCTACCTCTTCCTCATCGTCGCGCTCCGCGTCGCCGGCCGCCGTGAGCTGGCTCAGATGACGAGCTTCGACCTGGTCTTGCTGCTGGTCATCTCGAACGCGGTGCAGAACTCGATCAACGCGGGTGACAACTCGCTCGTCGGCGGGATGGTGAGCGCGGTGACGCTGGTCGCGCTGAACTGGTTGGTAGGCTACGCCACCTGGCGGTGGCGCCGCGTCGAGCGGATCGTCCAGGGGAAGCCCATCCGCATCGTGACGGATGGTCGCGTGCACGTGGGCGCGCTCCGCCGTGAGCTGCTCACGCTCTCCGAGCTGCGGTCGGCGCTTCGCAAGCAGGGCATCAAGCGCATCACGGACTGCCAGCAGGTGACGCTCGAGCCCGACGGGACGCTGACCGCGGTGCGCGGGGACGTCGAGCCGCGCTCGCTGGCCGAGCTGGCGCACGATGACAGCGTGTTCGTGCCCGACGCCAGCCCCTGACCGCAGGGCGACGACGGTTGAGCGCCAGTCGCCTCAGGCGGCTGAGCCTTTCCCCTGCGGCTCCCCCGCCGCCTCGAGCCACACCGTGAACGTGGTCCCCGCCCCCTCCCGGCTCCGCACCGCGATGCTCCCGCCGAGCCCGATCACCAGCCGCTGGCAGATCGAGAGCCCGAGTCCGACGCCCTGATCGACCGGCTTCGTCGTGAAGAACGGATCCCAGATCCGCTCCAGGTTCGCCTCCGAGATCCCGCAGCCGGTGTCCGCGACCTCCACCACCACCCGCGCGCCATCCGGGTCGAGGCGCGTCGTGATCCGGACCTCGTGGCGAGCGGGATCGCCTTCAGGAATGGCCTGGGCCGCGTTGCGGAGGAGGTTGAGGAACACCTGCACGAGCCGGCTCCGGTCACCCAGCACGGGAGGGATCTCGCCGTACTCTCGGTGGAGCAAGGCCCGGGGCCGGATCTCCGGGCGGACCATGTCCACGCACAGGTCGATGGCGGCGTGCAGGTCCACCGGCTGGGCCTCGCCGGGTGTCTCGATCCACGAGAGCGCCATGAGGTGCCCCACGATCGCCCTCACCCGCTCGACGCCTTCGCCGGCGTCGGCGAGCGCCTCGACGAGCGCACCCTGCACGGCCGGATCGGCGCCGAGCCGGCCCAGCTCCTGGCGAACGAAGCTCACGTTCGACTTGAGGTAGGTGAGCGGGTTGTTGATCTCATGGGCCACCCCGGCCGCGAGCGTTCCGAGCATGGCGAGCCGGGCCGCGCTCGCGAGCTGCCGCTCCGCCTCGCGCTCCCGCGCCCTCGCCGCCTCGAGCTGGGCACTCCGCTCGGCGACCCTCGCCTCGAGCTCGGAGTTGAGCTCGGCGAGACCGCGGGCCAGCTCCGCGTTGGTGAAGCGGAGGCGCACCGCCTCCGCGAGCGCCCTGCCCCCCGACCGCGAGATCGCCGAGACCGCCACCCCGAAGATCGCGACCAGGACGCCCGCGCCGATCCGAAGCCGGTCCCCGCCCGAGAGCAGCAGCACGATGATCGGCAGGAGCGCAGGGACGGTGAAGGCGAGGAAGGCCGATTGGCGGCTCGCGTTGCTGAGGGCCGCGCCCGCGGCCATCCCGCCGAGCACGAAGGCCAGGAAGATGAGGTGCGCGAGCGGTGCGCCATCGACGATGAGGAGCGGGGCGGCGCCCCAGATCACGCCGTTCAGCGCCGCGCCCGCGGTGAGCCACCGCGCCCACCGGCCGACCTCGTCCGGGGCGGGCGCGGAACGGCGGAAGTCGGCGCCGACGGCGAGGCGGATCGCCGCGACCAGCCACAGCCCGCCCGCCCAGGCGAGCAGCCGCGCGGGCGGCGCGTGGCCCCACAGGACCACCACCACGATCGCGGAGTTCAGCAAGACCGTCGCCTGCGCGATCGCATTCCGATCGAACAGCGCGCGGACGCGCTCGGCGTGTACGAGCTCCTCCACCCGATCGATGTCGGCGTCAGCTGTCGTCCTCGCCTCCCCCGGGTCGGGCCTCTCCGGAAGCGCAGACCTCGCGAGCGCCACGACGCTAGCAGGGCGCCAAGCCAGCGTCACGTTTGCCGCGTGAGAGGAGCATGTCCTGACTCCTACGGTTGTCCACCGGCAGCGCCGGAGGAGGTCGGGCAGCCGATGCGCTCCTATGGCTCGCTGCGTAGCGTGAACTCCCACGCGCAGAAGACTCCCTCCGGGTGTGCGTCCGGCGGGCACGTGACGCAACGGGTCTCGATCTTCGGGTCGACGGCGCGCGCGAACTCGGCGTACTCGACGATCCCCACGGTCTTGCAGGGAAAGTCCGGAAGGCCCTTCCGCTTCCGCGCCGACTGGACCCGGCAGTCGCGCATCACGAACACGGCGCGACGGTCCGTCACTTCGCTCGCTTCTTGCGTGTTGAGTCGGGCGTAGAACCGCTGCTCGAGGCACTGCAGCAGCGCCGGGATGCCGCCGCCCGGCCGGAGTCCCAAGCGCTCCATGATGCGCCTCGCCTCGACCACCGTGAACTGCTCCCATGCCGCCCGATCGGCCTCGATCGCGGCATCCATTCCATGCGCTCGCTCGACCGCCTGAAACCAGAGCCCATCGTGCGCCAACCAGTTCTTCGCGTCGTCGAGGACGATGCGAATCAGCTCGTCCTTGCTGAGGGCCTGCAGCGCGGCAGCGCCATCGCTCCCTTGGGTGGTCATGCAACGAGGTTACCGCGATCGGCGGGGCGCGCCCGCGAGGTCGGGCGAGCGCGCCCCGTATGGCCCCTTCACGGCGCCCGCGACGCGTGATCGGACCGCCACCCGGGCGGCGGCTCGGCAAAGGCGCCGCTGCGCCTGAAGGGCTCGGCGGTCTCGCGCAGCCGCACCTCGCCATGGCGGGCCCAGCGGTTGGCGTCGACGTCGACGCCCGCCGCCAGCAGCCCCTCGCGATCGTCATAGCGGACGGCGAGCTGCGCGTCCGGCCGAGTCGAGGCGCGCTCGAAGGAGACGCGCTGCACGGGGGAGTCGTGCTCCTCGCCGAACTCGGTGCCGAGACCCGGGCGCTGCGCGGCACCGCGTTCCGCCCGCGGCGCGGAGGGCGCCGCGTCGCTCCACGCCTCCACCCGCGCGCCCGGCGAGGGCTCGGCGCGCGGCGCCGGCTCCCGCAGCGAGCGGAGTGGGTATGGGAGCCGCGGATGCTCGCGTTCCGTGAACACCGCCACGCCGATGACGCCCACGTCGCGGGCGTCGCCCACGAGGGCAGCATAGGAGCGCGGCACGCTGCTGAACCGGAAGGCGGCCACCGTCGCCTCCGTCAGGCGATAGCCGTCGATGATGATCTCGCCGCCGGGATCGAGGAGGTAGCCGCGCTTCCTCCAGCCCGCGGGGCCACCGTCGATGACGTCGCGGCCGTCGACCGACACCACCGCCTCGACCCGGCGCGGGCCGCCGTTGCGCAAGCGGAGCAGGTAGCGCTGGCCGAGTGAGCCGAGGACGTAGCTTCGCGCGTCGCGGGCGAAGGCCGGGAGGGCGCGGCCGGCTTCGTCGAGCACCTCCAGCTGGTAGCTTCCGGAGCGGGCGGCCGGGCCGCGGGCCTCCCCGGCGGCGGGGATGAGACAGGCGAGTGCGGCGAGCGCGGCGGCCATGAGCGTGGGGCGCATGTGAATCCTCCTGCCTGACTTCAACGCACGACCGGCCGCCAGGATCTGTAGGGCGGCGCCGCGCCGGGTTAACATGGAGCAGATCCTTTTCGAGAGCGGCGCGTTTCACCTGGAAGGCGGCGGGGAAGGAACCGGGACGACAGGTGCCCCAGGACACCGACGAGGCGCTCGTGGTGCGTTATCAGCGAGGCGACGTCGCGGCGTTCGAGGCGCTCGTGGACCGGCACCGCGCTGGCGTGTACCGGTTCCTCTCGCGCTTCCTCCGCGATCGGGCGCGCGCCGAGGACCTCACGCAGGAGTGCTGGGTCCGCTTCATCGGAGCGGCGCCGCGCTGGAGCGCGCGCGCACCGTTCAGGACCTGGCTGTATGCGGTGGCGCGGAACCTGGCCGCGGACGAGGCACGTCGCATGACGCACCGGCGGCACGAGTCGATCGATGACAGGGCCGCGAGCCGCCCCTTCGCGGAGCTGCCCTCGCCGGGGCGGACGCCGGAGGAGGCCGTGCTCGACCTGCTCCTGCAGCCGGCGCTGGAGCGGGCCATCGCGGCGCTGCCGGCGGAGCAGCGCGAGGTGTTCCTGCTGCGCGAGTACGAGGGCGTCGCCTTCGCGGAGATCGCAACCATCACGGCCACGCCGCTCCCAACCGTGAAGAGCCGCATGCGCTACGCGCTCGAGGCGCTCCGCCGGACGCTGGCCGAGCTGGGCGTGACGGCCACCGACGAGCGGCCGCGGACGGAGGTCGCGAAGCCGTGATGCACGACCGCGCACAGCCCCTGCTGCTCGACCTCGCGTACGGCGAGCTCTCGCCGGACGAGGCGCGGGAGGTGGAGCGCCACACCGCGGAATGCACGGCCTGCGCCGCCGAGCTGGAGGGCCTCCTCGCGACACGGCGGCTGGCGGCGCGGCTCGCCGACGATCCAGTTCCCGCACGTGGGCGCGCGGAGCTCCTCGCGGCCGCTCGCCGCCCCGTCGCGCCAGCGCCGGCCCGCCGCCGGATCCGTGCGCGCGTCTACGCCATGGCTGCATCGGCGGCGGTGGTCGCGCTGGTCGCGGGCGTGACGCTTCGACTGAGCGGGCAGCGCTCTGCGCTGCGGGCTCGAGACGACGTCCCGGAGCTGTACGACCTGGCGCCGATCCAGGGCGTCGCCCCTTCCGCCGTACCAGGGCCGTCCGCGCCGCCCGCCGCGCCAGCCCCGGCACCGAGGCAGCGGGCAGCTCCGCCACCCGAGGCGCTGCCCTCCCGAGCGCCCGCGTCCGCTCCGCTGCCGATCGCCCCTCGGAACGATGCCGCGGAGCGAAGAGGCGCGGCGCCCGCGCCCTCGGCTGCCGAACCGCTGGCGCAAGCCCCTGCCGCGCGTGCGCCTGCGGGTGCGCCGCAGCAGCCGCAGCAGCCGCAGCCTCTCGCAGCCGCTCCGGAGCGCTCGGAGACGTCGCGCGCGCCGCAAGCGGTGCGCCGCGCAGAGCGGCCAGAACCCTGGCCGGCACCCGCCACGCCGCGGTCGATCGTCGATGACATCGAGCGCCGCGCCGCGGCCGGCCAGCTCCACCAAGAGGAACGGCGCCTCACCTGCGATGGAGCCACCATCGAGCGCCTGGCGTTGCTGGACGGCGCGCGGGTGATGAAGCTGTCCGTCCGTACGGACGACGGCACCGTGCACGAAGGCTGGTACGACGGCGGGGGCAGGCTACTGGCGGTGCGCCGGAGCACCGCGGGGCGCCCGGCGACGCTGTCCTTCCCTGGGGATGAAGCCACCGCCGAGGCGGAGCTCTCGCCCGGCTTCCTGCCGTCGCGGGCTCCCGTCCCCACCGCCCTGCCCCGCTGCGCCTGGTGAGGGTCGGGCCCGCGGCCGGCATCGCGCTCGTCCATTGGACAAGGCCGAGGCCGCTGCGCATACTGCGCCCCCTCCCCAGGATTGGAGCCGGCCGTGAAGATCAACCGACGTTCCGCCCACATCACCGAAGGGGCCGCGCGCGCGCCCAACCGCTCGATGTTCTATGCGCTCGGCTACGAGGAGGCCGACTTCCAGAAGCCGATGATCGGCGTCGCCAACGGCCACTCGACCATCACCCCGTGCAACTCCGGCCTGCAGCGGCTGGCCGACGCCGCAGTCGAGGGCATCGAGGCTGCCGGCGGCAACGCGCAGATCTTCGGCACCCCGACCATCAGCGACGGGATGGCCATGGGCACCGAGGGCATGAAGTACAGCCTCGTGTCGCGCGAGGTCATCGCCGACTGCGTCGAGACCTGCGTCGGCGGGCAGTGGATGGACGGCGTGCTCGTGCTGGGAGGCTGTGACAAGAACATGCCCGGCGGGATGATGGGCATGCTGCGCGCCAACGTCCCGGCCATCTACGTGTACGGCGGCACCATCCTGCCCGGCCGTTACCAGGGCGCGGACCTCACCATCGTGAGCGTCTTCGAGGCGGTCGGCCAGTTCAGCGCCGGGCGCATGAGCGAGACCGACTTCTGCGAGATCGAGCGGCGCGCCGTCCCCGGCTCCGGCTCCTGCGGCGGCATGTACACCGCCAACACGATGAGCTCGGCGTTCGAGGCGCTCGGCCTCAGCCTCCCGTACTCCTCCACGATGGCCAATCCGCACGACGAGAAGGTCGCCTCGACCCGCGAGGCGGCGCGGGTGCTGGTCGAGGCGGTCAAGCGCGACCTCAAACCACGCGACATCGTCACCCGCCGGTCCATCGAGAACGCGGTCTCGGTGATCATGGCCATTGGCGGCTCCACCAACGCGGTGTTGCACTTCCTCGCCATCGCGCACGCCGCGGAGGTCGAGTGGACCATCGAGGACTTCGAGCGCGTGCGCCAAAAGGTGCCCGTCCTCTGCGACCTGAAGCCCTCGGGCAGGTACCTCGCCGTCGACCTGCACCGGGCGGGGGGCATCCCGCAGGTCATGAGGACCCTGCACGCCGCCGGACTCTTGCACGGTGACTGCATGACGATCACCGGCAAGACCGTGGTGGAGAACCTCGCCGGCCTGCCCGACGTTCCTCCCACCGGCCAGGACGTCATCCGCCCCCTCTCGAACCCCATGTACGCGCAGGGCCACCTCGCCATCCTGAAGGGCAACCTCGCGACGCAGGGCGCCGTCGCCAAGATCACGGGCCTCGAGCACCCGGCGATCACCGGCCCGGCGCGCGTCTTCGATGACGAGCAGTCGGCGCTGGAAGCGATCATGGCGCGCCGGATCCTCCCGGGTGACGTCATGGTGCTGCGCTATCTCGGGCCCAAGGGGGGCCCTGGCATGCCCGAGATGCTGGCGCCGACGAGCGCGCTCGTCGGCCAGGGGCTGGGCGAGAGCGTCGGCCTGGTGACCGACGGCCGGTTCTCGGGCGGCACCTGGGGTCTGGTCGTCGGCCACGTCGCGCCGGAGGCCTACGAAGGCGGCGCCATCGCGCTGGTCCAGGAAGGCGATTCGATCACGGTCGACGCCGACACGCTGACGCTCCGGCTCGACGTCCCCGACGAAGAGCTGGCGCGCCGCCGCGCTGCCTGGAAGCGGCCGCCCCCGCGCTACACCCGCGGCGTGCTCGCGAAGTTCGCGAGGAACGCATCCAGCGCGAGCACGGGCGCGGTCCTCGACAGGTTCGAGTGAGCCCGCTGGCTACGTCTTGCCCTTCCGCGCCTCGTCGACCTCGCTCTGCAGCGCGTCGAGCCGCTCAGCTCCGGGCTTCGGGGACGCATTCGCTTCTTCCTTCTTCGGGGCGTCCTCGCCGGTGAGGTGCGCCTCGCCTGGCACCCAGCTCGGGCCGAGCGTGGCGCCGATCTCGCGCGCGCCGGCGCGGGCGGCTGAGGCGAGCTTCTTCGCGAGGCTGTAGGCCAGGACCCCGAATCCGATGAGCGGGAAAGTCAGGACGAACAGGCCCCCCAAGGCAGGGCCCACGGCGATGACGGCGAGCACCGGGAGGTGAAGCCAGCGTCGCTCCGTGCCTCCCGGCAGCGTGGAGCCGTCGCGCTCGACGGTGGTGAACTCGAAGGATGCCCCGTCGATGTAGTAGCCGCGCTTGACTGCCGTGCCTCCAGCGTAGGTGGCCATGGGGCACTCAGCGGGTGGCGAGGCGGACGTAGGCGAGAAATGCTGCGCCGAGCATCGCGAGCGGAAGGGCGAGGATCATGACGTTCTCCTTGCGGCTGGTTCTCTGACTGCTTTCCATTCCAAGGAGCGCGCCAAGTCCGCGGGGGCTGACCGCGCCGGAGCGCAGACGCCAAGCACGCGTCAGTACGGACGTTTGTCGGGTGTCGAAAGAAGCAGCGACGACCGGTGCTGCGGGCTTCCGCCGAGAAACTCGGCGCCCCGGGCGAGCTCGGTACGGGCGCTGGCCCGTCAACCGCCTGTGTTGCCGCTGGTTCCGCTCGAATCGCGCTCGACGCTGCGTTCTTCAGCGGTCGTCGAGAAACGAGGCGCGGTGCTCGAAAGCCGGCCGGTGCTATCGTCGCCCGCGTACCTGCAACACCGCCTTACAAGAGGATCGCATGGCGAACATCGAGCTTCCGGCCCGCCTCGCGAAAGGCGGCGGTGCCGTCCGGGGCTGGGCGACGGAGTTCCGGGCGTTCCTGCTCAAGCACCAGGTGCTGGGGCTCGCCGTCGGCGTCGTCATCGGCGGCGCGGTCGGCAAGGTCGTCTCGGGCCTCGTCGACGACCTCATCATGCCGATCGTGGGGGTGCTTCTCCCGGGCGGCGACTGGCGTTCGGCGCAGCTCACGCTCTCCGGTGCCAACGCCATCAAGTACGGCGACCTGATCGGGCGCGTGCTCGACTTCGCCATCGTGGCAGCGGTCGTCTTCAGCATCGTGAAGACATTCATCGAGCGCGACGCCAAGCCGGCCGCCCCGGCGCCCGCCACGAAGACCTGCCCGCAGTGCCTCGAGACGATCCCGGCGGCGGCGCATCGCTGTCGCGCCTGCACCTCCGAGGTGTAGCTGCTCCGGGCGCCACCGCACCGGTGCGGCACATGGTCCTGCGACTCAGCCGCGCATGAGCCGCAGCGAGATGGCGATCCCGAGCGCGAGCAGCACGATCACGCCCGCGAGGAAGAGGCGCGCCTTCCGCTCGACCAGCGCCACTTCCCTCCGCGCTGCCGTACGCCGGTCGAGTGACATCGTCCCGCTCCTCGTTCGCGATCGCTCCTCGGGAAGGTATCTCGTTCCGCACGCCGCTGCGGGGCCGATTATGGTGTGGCGGTGATCACGAACGGCGACGCGCCGCCCCCACCGCCCGCTGAGACCCGCGTCCAGCGCCTCCGCCGATCCCCTGCCACCGCCGTCCTGCTGGCCGCGCTGGTGGTGATCTTCTTCCTCACCGCTGCCGATCCGGAGCTGGTGGAGCGCTTCGCCAAGGTGGACGGGCGCATCCGCGCCGGCGAGTGGTGGCGCCTCTTCACGGCCAGCTTCCTGCACGGCGGGCTCTTGCACCTGGCGGTCAACGGGCTCGCGCTGTCCGCCATCGGACCGACCGTCGAGCAGCTGTACGGCCGGGTGCGGTTCACGCTCATCTTCCTGCTCGGCGGTGCGGTGGGGTTCGCGGCGAGCACCCTCTTCGTGCGCCAGCCGTCGCTCGGAGCCTCGGCGGGACTCTTCGCCCTGCTGGGCGTGCTCCTCGGCTACGCCGTCCGCCACCGGAAGAGCCTGGTGGCGGCCTCACGGCGGGCGATGATCCAAGAGATCCTGACGGTGGCCGGGATGAACCTCGCGCTCGGCTTCATGGTGCCGTTCGTCGACAACGCCGCCCACCTGGGCGGGTTCGGCGGGGGCCTCGCGTTGGGGATGGTCCTGCGGCCGATCAGGCGCCGAACCGTGAACGCGCTGGCGCACGAGGTGTCATGACCTCGCCGCCGCCGGATCCCCGGCGGCGAGCCGGACCAGCGCCTCGCCCGAGAGCCGCATGCTGATCCACTCGCCGAGCTTGCGGGCGCCGAGGCTCTCGTAGAAGCCGATGGCGGGGGCGTTCCAGTCGAGCACCGCCCACTGGAAGCGGCCGCACCCCTCGCGCACGGCGACGCCGGCCAGGTGGACGAGGAGCGCCTTGCCGATCCCGCGCCCGCGGTGAACGGGGCGGACGAAGAGATCCTCGAGGTACAGGCCCGGCCTTCCCTGCCAGGTGGAGTAGTTGAAGAACCAGAAGGCGAAGCCCGCCACTGCGCCGTTCCACTCGGCCAGCTCGACGAAGAAGCGCGGCGCCGCACCGAAGCCGTCGCGGAGCAGATCCTCGGCGGTGGCGGTCGCCTCGTCCGGTGCCTTCTCGTAGGCGGCCAGCTCGGAGATGAGGGCGAGGATCTCGGGGACGTCGGCCGGGCCGGCGCGGCGGATACGGAGCATGGCGCAGCTTACGTCAGAGCGGCAGCGAGGTCTGCCCGTTCGCGAAGGGCGCGAGGACGCCGGCGTAGCGAGCGAGGAGGTCGGGCGGCGCGTCCACCCGGCGCTCCTCCACCATCGCCTCCAGCATGGCGGCGTTCGCGACCGCCTGGCCGCGGAAGTGGTTGTTCGTGACGACGTAGACGTCCTCGACCCGGGGCGTGGCCGCGAGCGCCTTCGCCCGCTCAGCCCACGGCGCCAGCTCCTGGGCCGTGTACAGATAGTCGTAGCGCGCGTCCCGGCCGGCCTTCTCGCGGAACCAGTCGCGGTAATTGCGGCCGTGGACGCGCACGTACCCGACGGGCGCGGTGGCGACGGCGCTCGGCGCGATCGAGTTGCGGAAGAGCGGCTGGTCGAGGTTCACGAACCCCACCCCGCGCTCGGTCAGCTCGGCGTACGTCTCGGGCACGTTCCAGGACGCGTGTCGCACCTCGACCACGAGCGGCAGGCCGGAGAGCGCACGCCAGAGATCGCGAAGCCACTCCAGCGCCGGGGCGTCGCGTCGGAACGACCAGGGGAACTGCAGCAGCACCGCGCCGAGCCGCCCCTCCTCGTGCAGCACGTCGAGCGCGGAGCGGGCCGCCTGCACCTCCTCCGCGCCGTAGGCCTCGCGCTCGTGGGTGAGCCGTTTCCAGAGCTTGGCCGAGAAGCGGAAGTGAGGAACGTGCGCGACCCGCTTGCACCAATCGCGCGCCACCTCCGGGCGCTGCGGGCGATAGAAGGTGGAGTTCACCTCCACCGTTTCGAACCAGCGCGCCAGGTACGCGAGCGGATCGAAGCCTCGAGGCGCCGGCCTGGGGTAGACCGTGCCCTTCCAATCGGGGTAGTCCCAGCCCGCCGGGCCGAAGCGGATCACGCCGTGAAGCTAGGCGTGGCGCGTCCGGGACGCCACGCGTCTATTCCCCGCGAGCCGCACGACCCCCGTCAGACCTTGCCGGCGGGGGTCAGCGTCCATTCACGTCGCGCCGCGCTTGCCGTCCTCCGGCCCCGTCGCAACCCCATGATCGCGCGAGCGGATGGGTGGCTCGCGATCGAGAGGAGCGAACCATGGCGACGGTGGACAAGGCGAAGCTGGGCAACACGGCCGGGATCCGGGATGAGATCAAGCAGATGCTGGGACAGGTCCCCAGCTGGGTGAACGAGGTGCCGGAAGCCGCACTGCCGGGCTTCTGGTCGATGATGCGCGACCTTCAGCTCGCGGAGACCACGATTCCCAACAAATACAAGGAGCTCATCGGCCTGGGAGTCGCGGGCGCGACGCGCTGCCACTACTGCACGCTCTTCCACACCGAGGCCGCGAAGCTCTTCGGGGCGACCGACGAGGAGATCGCAGAAGCCTCCATGATGGCGGCGCACACGATGAGCGCGAGCACCTTCGTCAACGCCATGCAGATCGATCGCGACGCGTTCAAGCGCGAGACGCTCGAGATCGTCGCGTACGTGCGCGCGAACATGCGCCCGCAAGACACCTCGCGCCCTTCGTCTCAAGCGCATGCCTGACGACGCTGCCGTCCGGCGGCTGATCGAGGACGGGTTCGTGGACCTCGGGGAGACCGGCCTCCGCACCACGCGCCGCTGGCAGGCGGCGCTGGCGCGGGCCGCCTTGGCCCTGCAGCGCGCCGGCGCGCCGTGGGATCTGCGCTTGCCGATCGCGGCGGCGCTCGCCGATCTTGCCCCAGGCCTGTCCGACCGCGAGTTGGCGGAGCTCGTCGAAGCGATGGTCCCTGTCCAGGCGGCCGAGCTGCAGCGGCTGGTCGGCGGCGCCACACCGCCTGACGTACCTTCCGGCTGCTGAGCTCGGCGGGCGCTCGGCCGGCTGCGTCGAGCGCCCCCGGGCCCGGACCGCTAAGGACTCCTCGGGTCTTCCACGAGGCTGCATGCAGCACCGGTTCCGGCTGGCGGTGATGCTCGCGCTGTCCGCCCTGGGCAGCGCGATCGGCTGCGCCTCGACCCACAGGCTCGCCTACCGCCCGGACGAGCTGCGCGCCGAGGTGCGCCGCAGCGCGCCGGAGCTCGACCCCGCCGACATCGTGGTGCCCTACGAGATCTCGCCCGCCCACGCCGAGCTGGCGCGGCGCCTCGTGCGCGGCGTCACCGCCGAGAGCGACCGCGTGCGCGCGCTCGCCGGCGCGCTCCTCGATCCGTATTCCCTCGGCCTGCGCTACGTGCCGTCGGTGACCACGGACGCCGAGGAGACCCTCCGCCAATCGCGGGGCAACTGCCTCGCGCTCGCCTCGGTCTTCATCGGCCTCGCGCGCGCGGTCGGGCTCGAGGCTTACTACGTCGACGCGTCGGTGAAGGAGCACGAGACGCGATACGTCGACGACGGCACGACCGTCAACGAGGGGCACCTGACCGCGATGGTGAAGACGCCCATCGGGAACATCGGGCTCGACTTCTCCCGGGCCGGCAAGGTGAGCTGGTACCGGGTGCTCGACGACGTGGAGGCGCTGGCGCACTTCTACAACAACCGCGGGTTCGAGCAGATGGACCGCGCGGAAAGCGCAGGCGAGCCGGTGGACTGGGTCGCGGTCGAGCGCGACTTCAAGCGCGCCGTGCAGGTGCTGCCGTCCTTCGCGCGCGCCTGGAACAACCTCGGCCTCGCTGCCTCTCGGCTCGGCCATCGCGACGAGGCGGTGCGGTACTACCGCACGGCCATCGCGCAGGACCCCAAGCTCGCCGCGCCGCACAACAACCTCGGCTCACTCCACCTCGCGGTCGGTGAGTTCGAGGCTGCGCTGGCGGAGCTCGAGGCGGCGGCCAAGCTCGACCCGTCCGGCTCTCACATCCAGTACAACCTGGCTGTGGCCCTCCTGCAGCGCGGCGATCGCGACGGGGCCCGCCAGGCGCTCGAGCGTGCGGTGGCCCTCCGGGGCGACTACCCCCAGGCGGAGGCCATGCTGAGCCGGCTCGGGCCTACCCGGAGCAGAAGGGGCAAACCGTGATCGACCCCTGACGCGAGCGGTCACGACCCTCGAGCTCGTCTGCCACAAGCCGGTGCGATCGGATCAGCGCAGCATCGAGGTGGCCGCGTTCAGCGCGGCCTTCGTATCCTTGCTCGTCCGCCGTAACCAGGCGGAGTTCAACGTCGACACCGGCTGCGCCGGGAAGACCGCCATCACCTCGCGCCGCCCTCGGACCAACCACCGCGCTCCCAACACCACCGCCACCACCCCCAGCACCCACAGCATCTTCCGACCTCCGTGCTTCGTGAACCGATATCAGCACCTTACTCTACTCCTCTGACGCGGGTCCGGCTGTACCCTTCGGGTTCCCGCTGATCGTCAGAACTCACCCACACCTCTCCGGCAGGACCGTAGGAGAGCGAGGGGCGGCCCACGCGGCGTTGAACCGCAGGCTAGAGCCCGATCAGGCGCTTGGGGCCTCGAGTCAACTGTGCGTTGATGGGCAGAATGCCGGGTCCGGGGGGGTCGGCGAAGAGGCCGGAGCGTCTGCTCGTCGTCGACGATGAGCCTTTGGTGCTCACTGCCGTCGCCAGGGTTCTTCGCTCGAGGTACGACGTGAGAACGCTCTCGTGCCCCGTGGAGGCGTTGCGGTGCCTCACGGCCGGTGAATCCTTCAGCGTCGTGCTCTCGGACGTGATCATGCCCGCCATGAACGGGTTCGAGCTCGCGAGGCGAGTCGCCAAGACGCGCCCCGACCTCGTGGGTCGCATCATTCTCATGACCGGCAGCCTTGTCGCCGGAGACACATCCCCGCCGATGGCCCGCAAGGCGTCGGAGCAGAGCGAATTCCCGGTGATCGCGAAGCCCATCGACTTCGATGCGCTGCGCGCCCTCATCGCGAGGATCTGTTCGGAACAACCGTAGACAAGCCGCTGCGCAGGCGGCCATGCGTGCAAGCTCCTGCACCCCCCGCCTCTCCAGCGCTTGTGTTGCGGCTCAGATCCGCACTTCGGCATGAACATGATAGATGAGTCGCGTCGAGGTGTGACCGTCACGCTCGACGCAGCCCCGCTGCGCCGATCTGCTGCCACTCTTCGACCGCTTTGGAGCGCCGTCCAGACCTGTGACCGAAGGTGACATGGCAGCCACGCAGCTTGCGCGCGCAGCGCCCATGATTCTCATCGTCGATGACGATCCCGACATTCGCGAAACGCTCGCGGAGGCGCTGGAGCTGGATGGTTATCGCGTCAGTACCGCCGCGAACGGCAAGATCGCGTTGGAGCAGGCGCGGGTGACTCGGCCCGACCTGATTCTGCTCGACCTCATGATGCCGGTGATGAGCGGCTGGGCGTTCATGGAAGCTCGGCGCGGATACCCAGGACTTGCTTCCGTACCCGTGGTCGTCATCACCGCGGCCTTCGACGCCTGCGCCGACGGCGCGACCGTGTTCCTGCGGAAGCCATTCGAGCTGAATACGTTGCTGACCATCGTCGCTCGCCTCTGTGACGGTGGACGTGAACGGCTCGGGCGGTTGAGCGTGACCGCACCGCCCGGTCCGGACGGCTGAGAGCTCGACGACGCCCGCCTCGGAACGGACGTGTCAGCTTGGCCGCATCGCGGCAAGCCGCGCGACAGCTGAGAGCAGGTCGTCGATGTCCACCGGCTTCGTCACGTGCATCTGGAATCCAGCATCGAGCGCGCGTTGGCGGTCATCGACGCCGGCGAGGGCTGACAACGCAGCAGCGGGGATGCGCCCCCCGTGTTCGTCGGGGAGGCTGCGGACCTGGGCGATCAAGCCAAACCCATCCTGAATCGGCATCGCGAGGTCGCTCAGCAGGACGTCGGGCTTGAACTTCGCGAGGCCGTCGACCGCCTCGGCGGCCGAACCCACCCCCCGCACCTCCGCTCCAGCTGCGCTCAGAACCTCGCATACACATTCGCGCGTGCCCTCGTCGTCTTCGACGAGGAGCACCCGGAGCCCGGCGATCTCTGCGCGCGGGCTCACCGGGGGCGGCGTCGCCTGGCGGGCGGCGGGAGCCTGCACCAGCGGGATCGTCACCCAGAACGTCGCACCCAGGCCCTCACCTGCGCTGTCCGCGCCCACGCTGCCGCCGTGCAGGTCCACGATGTGCTTCACGATGGCGAGGCCGAGGCCGAGGCCACTGTAAGTGCGCGTCGCCGAGCTGTCCGCCTGGGTGAACCGTGTGAAGAGCAGCGGGAGGAAGTCACGCCGGATCCCGATGCCCGTGTCACGGACCGTGACCCGCCCCGCTTCCCCGGCGCGCTCGAGGGTCACGGACACGATGCCGCCGCGCGCCGTGAACTTGATCGCATTCGTGAGCAGGTTCGAGACGGCCTGCTGCATCCGCGCCGGATCGGCGTACGCGGCGGTCAGCTCGGGCTCGATCGTCGAGCTCAGCACGATCCCCTTCACGTCGGCGGAGGCGCGAGCCTCCTCGACGGCCCCCTCCACGATCGCACCCAGGTCGACGACGTGCCGGTCGAGGCCCAGCTTACCGGAGACGATCCGGGAGACGTCGAGCAGGTCGTCGATGAGCCGTCTCTGCAAGGTCGCTGCTCGATAGATCGCAGCGCTGGCGCTTTCCACCTTGGGGTCCACGCGCGCCACGCGCCGCAGGACCTGGGCCTGGATCAGGATGGTGCTGAGCGGCGTCCGGAGCTCGTGCGAGAGGGTTGCGAGGAACAGGTCCTTCGTCCGGTTCGCGCCCTCGGCGGCCGCGCGCGCGGTGCGCTCCTCTTCGAATCGCCGCTGCTCGGTGAGATCCTCGAAGGCCAGGAGCACCATCGGCGACCCCCCGGGGGATGTCGCGCGGACCGTGACCATGAAGGTCCTGCCCCGGAGGCCGGGGACGTCGGGTGGAAGCTCGACCGAGGGCGACGGGCGACCCCCGGCCAGGGCCTCCTCGATCGCCTCGCGGAGGTCAACCACGTCGAATGCGCCTCGGAAGGACGCGAACACATCGTCCCCTGGATGAACGGGCGCGCCACCCCCGAGCGCTCGCGCGAAGGCCGGGTTCGCGGAGACCACCCGGTGGCGCTCATCGATGACGAGCAGCGGGACCTGAACGCTCTCCACGATGGCGCGGGCGTAGTCGCGGGCGATCTCCGCGCCACGAACGGCCTGCTTCAGGACATCGACGTCGGTGAAGGAAAGGACGGCGCCATCCAGTCCCCGCTCGCCGGCGTGGTAGGGCCGGATCTGGAGGCGGAACCAGCGCCCGCTCTTGTCCTGTATCTCCCACTCGAGCGGCTCCATCCTCCGCATCACCTCCGCGATCCGGCGATCGAGGTCGGGGGCTTCGAAGTCCCGCTTGATATCGTCGAGGGGACGGCCGAGGTCGGAGGGGATGAGGGTGAACAGCCCCCGTGCGTCCGGCGTGAAGCGTCGGATACGGCGCTCAGCGTCGACGATGACGATCGGGATGTTCGCCGCCTCGAGGACGTTCGAGAGGTCATTCGCGACGCGATCGAGCTCGGAGTTGCGGTCCCTCAATTCGTCATTGAGCGTCGTGAGCTCCTCGTTGGCGGACTGGAGCTCCTCCTTGGCGCTCTCGAGCTCCTCGTTGGTCGACTGCAGCTCCTCGTTCGCGGCGATGAGCTCCTCGTTGACCGTGGCGAACTCGTCGTCCGACGTCTGGTGCTGCTCGACCACGGACTCGAGATAGAGCTTCGTCGCCGCGAGCTCCTCCCCGAGCCGGCGAGCCTCGCCGACGGGGTCACTGGCGTCGAGGCCGAGCCGAGGGAGGACAGCCGGTACTGCCGCGTCGTCATGGAAGAGCACGAGGAAGTGCCGATCGTCCTCACGGCCTGCCACGAGCGGCAACACCTCGACAGCGATGGTCTGGGTCCGATCCCCACGGATCACCTGCACATCGTCGCGGCGGACGGCGACCCCACGCTCCCTGGCCTCGGTGAGCGCCTGCTGCAGGTTCGCGAGCAGGCTCCCGCCGGCCATCTTGAGCAGGTTCGATTGGGGCTGGCCTGACGGCTGCTCGAGGAACTCGCCCGTCCGGCCGCGGAAGTGGACGACTTCCAGTCGGTCGTTCACGAGGACACCCGGGGGTGCGAACCTCGCGAGGAGGAGCTGGTCCGCCTGGCGCTGCGCCTCTGCCGTCGACCGTGACAGCTGGCGCGAGGCGCCGAGTGGCACCGGACCGGCGCGGTGCGCGATCGTCAGCGGGAACGAGAACCGCCTTCCCTCTCCCGTGCGCGTGAAGATCCGGTGCTCCAGGTCGACGGCCTGGAAGAGATCCTGGGCGCTCGTGACCGCCTCGCTACGGCCGAGCAGGAGGAAGCCAGGGCGATTGAGGCAATAGTTGAACATCGACAGGAGGCGCTGGTGCAGGTCCTCGCCGAAGTAGATGAGCACGTTGCGGCAGCTGACGAGGTCGAGCTTCGCGAATGGTGGATCGCGGGTCACGTCATGGACGACGAAGACGCACCGTTCGCGGATGCTCTTCGCGATCCGCAGGTCCTCTCCCGCGCGCGTGAAGAAGCGCTCGAGGCGATCCGCGCCGATCTCGTGCAGCTCCGATTCAGGATAGAGGCCACCTCGAGCCCGCTCGATCGCCCGCTCGCTCAGATCGGAGCCGAAGATCTGGAACTCGACCTCGCGCGACTGTTCGCCGAGGTGCTCGAGGAGGCACATCGCCAGGCTGTAGACTTCCTCGCCCGAGGAGCACCCTGGCACCCACATGCGGATCGGACCTTCCCGCTTCTGCGCGAGCAACGAGGGGAAGACCGTCCGCTTCAGCGCGTCGAAGACCTCCGGGTCCCGGAAGAACCCGGTGACGTGGATGAGCAGGTCCTCCGAGAGCGCTTTGGCCTCCCCAGGCTGCTTCTCGACGAAATCACCGTACTCGCCGAGGGAGCCGATGCGGTGGAGCGCCATGCGTCGCGCGATTCGCCGGCCGACCGTGCTCGTCTTGTACTTGGAAAAATCTGCCCCCGACTGCCTTCGAACGAGCGCGAGGATCCGTATGGTCTGATCCCGGCTCTGAAGGGAAGGCTGGCCCTCGGCTGCCTCCCGTTCCACCACGTAGGGGTGCCGGCTCAACCGGGTGAGCTCCGCCGCGATCTGCTCCGGTGAAAGGACACGATCGACCACCCCAGCGGCGGACGCGTTCGTCGGCATCCCGCTGAACTGAGCAGACGCCGGATTCTGGGCGAAGGTGATGCCCCCCTCCGCCTTGATGTCCTTCAACCCCGCCGTGCCGTCCTCGCCCGTGCCGGAAAGCACCACGCCTATGGCGCGGGAGCGCAGCTCCGCGGCGAGGGATCGAAACAGTCCGTCGATGGGGAGCCGTCCTCCCGGGGAGGCGGGGCGGGGCACGAGCCGGAGCACCCCGTCCGCGACGAGCACCTCGGCGTTCGAGGGCATGACGTACAACCGATTCGGCGCGATCCGCGCCCCGTCCTCCACCTCGACCACCGGCATGGAGGCGAATCGCGTGAGCGTCTTCGCGAGGATGCTCGGATGCTCCGGTGAGAGGTGCTGGACGACGATGAAGGCCATCCCGGTATCGCTCGGGAGCTCACCGAAGAGGCTGCGGAACGCATCGAGGCCACCGGCAGATGCTCCGATGCCGACCACCGCGAATTCAGCCGAATCCTGGGCCGGGCTTCGATCGGACGGAAGGTCCACCTCGATGGGGTCGCGCGACTCTACAGCGTCCCGCCCGCCGATCTCGTTCTCGCTCATGCGGCCTCGCGCTCGGTCGCTATCACCCCGGCCGGGCCCGATCCCCCTGAGACCCCCAAGTGGGAGTCAACAGGTTAATTTGCTGGAACGGGGTTGCATTGGCAAGCCTGAAGAAGCCGCCGAGGCCGTCGCTACGCTGGTGGCCCCGCGACCGCCAGTCGGATCCAGAAAGTCGTGCCGGCTTCGGCCGACGACGCGAACGAGACCTCGCCGCCGAGGTGGCGTTCGCCGAGGAGCTTCATGCTGTAGGTGCCGAGTCCGCGGCCGCGCCCGCCCTTCGTGCTGAACGAGCGGATGAAGATGCGGTGCTGAACTTCGGCGGGTATGCCGCCGTCGTTGTGCACGCTGAATCGGACTGCCGTGCCCGTCGCTTCTCCCGGTCTCGTTGCGTCCACCTCTGCGCGGACACTGACCGTCCCGCCAGGCGCGGTCGCCTCGAAGGCATTGCGCACCATGTTCGTGAGCACGCGCAGAAGAAGCGGCGGATCCGTGCGCAGCTCCAGGTCGGATGGGGGCGCCGCCGTCACGACGAGCCGGCGCTCGCGCGCTGCGGCGTGGGACGAGAACAGCCCTTCGACATCCTGCAGCAGCTGCAAGCAGCCCACGCGAACAGGAGTCACCGTGAGCGTTCCGGCCTCGGCGAGGACCAGGTCCCGGTGGTAACAGATCTCGCGTTCGAGCTGGCGGGTGAGGAGGTCGAGCCGCTCGGTCGCGCGCGGCATGTCGCAGCCAGGAAGACGGAGGCGCGTCGTCCATCCTCGCAGTCCCGTCACGGTGTTGAGCAGGTCGTGGACGAACACCTGTTCGAACGCTTCTCTGCGCTTCTCTGCCGAGATGTCGCGCAGCGAAACCAGCGTGAGCTGCACGCCCTCGATCATGGTGGGCGCTGCACGCACGGTGAACTCGAACGACGTGGCGCCGCCCAGGACGCTGCGAAGGAGGCACTCGGCCTCGGTCGGACGGTTGCTGCGTTGCGCCGCGAGGATGGCCCCGAGCGCTCCGCAAGTCTCGCACGCGGGCAGCGCGCCGCACCCCGCCGCCGTCTGCGCGTTTACACAGCCGAGCGCCTCGCCCGGCCGGCGGCCCCACAGCTCAGGGGTCGCCGCGACGGCTGCCGCGCGCTCGCTGAAGGCCACGATCTGCCGGTGCTCGTTCAAGATCAGGAGCACGGAGTCCATTGCGTCGAGAAGCGCGCTGACGATGGGGCTGCGGCTCGCGACCTGGATCTCGTGCGCGAGCCGATCAGGACCTGCGCGACGCAACTCGGGCCGCTCGTTTCGAATGTCCTGCGGCAGACGATCGAACTTCCGGAGCTGAATGACGGACACTGCGGCGTTCCAGTGCGAGGGCGAGGGTACAGCCCGTTTCACTAGCATGCGATGCCCGGTCGAGTCACCACTGCCGCTCGATTCCCCGAGGAGGCAAAGCGCGCTGGCGCCGTCGTCGATCCTCCGCCGCGCCCTGGAACAGGCGGCGGCCCTCCGCTCCGGGGACGAGTGAGTCCGCCGGGTGCCGGCCTCGGTCCCGGCGCGGCGATACACGCGTGGGACGACCCCGCCCGCTGGGGCAGAACCATGACAACTCTTATACTTATCAGGTGAACCGCATCACGACCCTCGACCTCCGCGCTCACATGGGCGAGCTCCTCGACCGCGTCCGGCTCCGGTTCGAGTCGTTCGTCGTCGAGCGCAAAGGCCGCGAGGTGGCCGCGATCATCCCAGCCGAGCGCCTGCGCCGGCTGGAGGACTTCGCGCGCCGCCGCGCCGCGGAGCTGCAGGCCGTCCAGGACGAGCACGTGCGCGAGAAGGGCCACGACGCGGCCGAGATGGAGCGCGCGATCGCTGAGGCCGCTCGAGAGGTGAAGGCCAAGCGGAAGGCTCGCCGGAAGTGACCACCTGGCGCGCGGTCCTCGACGCGCAGGTCTGGGTCAGCGCTGCGATCAACTCCGCCGGTCGTGCCCGCCGATCCGGACGACGATCCGTACCTCTGGACAGCATACGTCGGCGCGGCAACGCACGTCGTCACGTGGGACGCCGAGGTCCTGGCCGTCAAGCACTTCCACGGCGCGCAGGTCGTCGATCCAGGGGAGTTCTTGCGCCTACTTCGTCTCTCGCCGCCGATAGAGTAGCGCCGCCATCGTCGGAGAGGGCCACCAGGCGACGTTTCGTGGACTCCTCACCGCGCTCGAGCGGCCGCCTCGTCGAACAGCGCCGCTCGCAGGAGCGCGTCCGCCTGGAGCAGGATTCTTCGCGCCCGCTTGAGACGAAGCGCGAGCGCCGCCGCCGGCAGCGTGTTCTCTATGAGCGTGATCAGCTCGGTAGTGGCTCGTCGCCCCGCCGTACGATCGAGCAGCCACCACAGGATCACCGCGAGATGGGCCAGATATAGGAGCCGTCCCAGCGCGTCGGCCGTCTCTCCTCCCGGCGAATCTGTTGCGCCATGGACAGCGTCTACAAAGGCCCCTTGAACTCGCAGGCGCGAGAACGCGGTGCTTCGGGCGAAGAGCCCGTCTTCGACTCCACCGACCAAGACGGGGATCAGGCCCTGGAGCGTGGCGCGATGGGGGTCGAGCACGTCGAGGCTCACCCGCAGGGCCTCGACGAAGCGCTGACGCCATCGCCCAGGCCGCATCAGACCGGCACGCCCAGCGTATTCCGCTGATAGCTCGTCGTACAGCGCGAGCACCACCGAGCGCTTGCTCGGGAAGTACCGGTAGAGAAGCCCGGCACTGACGCGCGCCCGGTCCGCGATCTCGCGGAGCGTAGTCGCCTCGTAGCCGCGCTCGGCGATGAGAGCGATGGCCGCGCTGTAGAGCTTTCCACGCGCCTCGATCCCCTGTGGGGTGATTCCTGACGGTCGGCCCCGCCGCCGTCGGGAGGCTCCCTCTGTGACATCGAGCTCGGCAGACATTTTAGATGAACGTGTTTATCATAATTAATGACACCGGCCAGCCAACGCAAGGAGTGGTCAACCCGATGAGGATCGTGATCCCTGGTGGGACTGGGCACGTAGGCCGCGTTCTCGTTCCGGCACTCCGCTCGAGCGGCCACGAGGTCATCGTCCTCGCTCGGCACGCCACCGGCGAGTCCGGCATTGTCCCCTGGGACGGCCACACGCCTGGCCATTGGATGCGCGCACTCGATGGGGCCGACGCAGTCGTGAACCTCGCCGGCCGAACCGTCAACTGCCGCTACACGCGTAGGCACCTGAGACAGATGATGGACTCGCGCATCGACTCGACGCGCGCCGTCGGTCTCGCGATACAAGAGGCCGCCCGCCCTCCTCGTTCGTGGTTGCAGATGAGCACGGCGACGATCTACGCGCACCGTTTTGACGCACCGAACGACGAGGCGACGGGCCGGCTCGGAGGTGGAGAACCCGATGCTCCGGATTACTGGCGCTATTCCATCGACATCGCAACCGCCTGGGAACGAACTCAGCGCGACGCGGAGACGCCCCACACGCGCAAGGTACTGTTACGGACCGCGATGGTGATGAGCCCCATTCCCGGCAGTGTCTTTGGCATGCTCGTCCGCCTCACGCGCCTCGGGCTCGGCGGGACCATCGCGAGCGGCCGGCAGTTCGTCTCGTGGATTCACGAACAGGACTTCGTCCGCGCCGTCGAGTTCTTGCTCGACCACGACGAGATCGAGGGGCCCGTGAACCTCGCCGCGCCCAACCCCTTGCCACAGCGCGAGCTGATGGCCGTCCTGCGCGACGTCGCAGGCGCGCGCTTTGGATTGCCGACAGCGCGCTGGATGGCGGAGGTGGGCGCCTTCTTGCTGAGAACCGACACCGAGCTGGTGCTGAAGAGCCGGCGCGTCCTACCGGCCCGTCTTCAGGAGGCGGGATTCACCTTCGGCTACCCCCAGTGGCACGGGGCCGCACGCGAATTGCTTTCGCGCTGCCAAGCGTCTCGGCGCTCGGGTGGGAAGGATCCATTCCCGCTTGCTTCCAGGTGACCCGGTGCGCGCGCCTGAAGGAGACCACCTCATCCTTTTCGATGGGTCGTGCGGGTTCTGCAACCGGCTCGTACGGTTCGTGGCACGCCGCGACGCTGACGCCCGCTTTCGTTTCGCGTCGCTTCAGGGAGCCGCGGGCCGGGCCGCCCTCTCGCAATTCGGGAAGCTATCGGCGAGCCTCGACACCTTCCACGTCGTCGGGACTCACCACTCGTCCGCCGTGCTGCTCAGCAAGGCGCGTGCGACGCTCTTCGTGCTGGCACGTCTACCGCGGCCCTGGCGGTGGCTCCGTGTCTTGGCCTTTGTTCCCATGCCTCTTCTCGATGCTCTCTACGACTTCGTCGCCCGACACCGACACCGACTCTTTCGCCGAGGGGAGGCTTGCCCGATCCTTACTGCGGAAGAGCGGCCCCGGTTTCTCGATCCCTAACCACGACCGTCACGGCTTCTGGAACTTGGGCGAATGCCGCGTCACTACTTGCGGAGCAGCCACCGAGACGGCCAGCGTCGTCTCGACCACGAGGTCGCGTCGAGAGCGCAGGGCCGAGTAAAGCGTCGGCAGGAGGGCTACGAGGAGGCGCAGCATCAAGCCGGCGGATCCAGGCCCTGGGCCGAATCGTCAATGGTTCCGCAAGGGACGAGGTTTTGGCGAGCCACAGCTGTGGCGAACGACGAGTTCGATGGCGCCGGTGCTACGGCGGGCGGCCGACCCACTCGATGATGGCCGCGCGGAGCGCGGCGTGCAGTGAGATGCCTTCGGCCTTGGCGCGTTTCTCGAGGCGCTTCCAGACTGGAGCCGGGAACCGGATCGACCGCGGAATCGTGGGACCGGTCTCCTCGCCCTTCCTTGGCCTACCAGGGCGAACGTGAACGATTCCCTCGGCTGCGATACGCTCTGCGTAAGGGTTGCGCCGAACCTTCGCAGTCTTGAAATCCACCTCCGGCATCTCCTTCAGCGCGGCTCGGGATGGCTCCTCGTGGCTACGTGCCTTCTTCATAGTGTCTCCTCTCGTGCGAAGTGGCCCGGCGGGCGCTGATGATCCGGATCGTGTCGTCGTCGACCTCCGTGTAGACGGAGAGTAGGACGCGCCCCCGATCCGACACCCCGATCAGGACCGCACGACCGGGATCGACTGCATCCTCGACGACCAACGCCAGGGGATCCGCGAAGACCGACGCCGCCTCCTCGAAGGAGATCCCGTGCTTGCGTAGGTTGACGGCGGCCTTTCGCGGATCCCAGGTGAATCGCACGTCGTAAGTGTAATACACTTACTGGCCGACGCAACCCCGAGCTCTGGCCCTCCTGTGCCTCGCCAATACTCGTCGGTCCCTCCCGCGCGCTAGAACCCGCACTTCACAGACGAACGATCGACGCCAGGGCGCGCCGCGACGAGGGATCGACCGGCTCGGCGTGGCCCACGCGCGCCAACATCTGCAAAGTGACGCGCGATGGGTCGAGGCCGAGCGCTCGATAGAGGTCGGCCTGGGCCCCCGCCATCTCAGGGAACTCCT
>WNGL01001213.1_pt1 | contig 31427 bp, 27 predicted proteins | sample 5400591 | NCBI WGS metagenome assembly WNGL01 (sample SAMN13153377, study PRJNA577476) | soil metagenome | isolation source: 80 cm soil or saprolite under Garry oak tree replicate 1 | place: USA:California | collected 2016-06-15
CGCACACGGAGTTGCCGCGGACGGTGGCGCATCCTTTCTACGAGCAGTTGAACCGGTTGTTGGAGGGGCGGGGCTTTGACGAGTACGTGGAGCAGCAATGTGCGCGCTTCTACGCGGCGAAGATGGGGCGGCCTTCGCTGGTGCCGGGTCGGTATTTCCGCCTGCTGCTGATTGGATATTTCGAGGGCATCGACAGCGAACGGGGGATTGCGTGGCGGGCGGCGGATTCGCTGGGGCTGCGCAGTTTTCTGGGCGTGGGATTGAACGAGATGCCGCCGGATCACTCGACGATTTCGCGGACGCGGCGGCTGATCGATGTGGAAACGCATCGAGCGGTGTTCGGCTGGGTGCTGGAGTTGCTGGCGGAGAAGGATCTGCTGAAGGGGAAGACGGTGGGCATCGATGCCACCACGTTAGAAGCGAATGCGGCGCTGCGCTCGATCGTGCGGCGCGACACGGGCGTGGGCTATCAGGAGTTTCTGACGCAACTGGCGAAGGAGTCGGGGATCGCGACGCCGACGCGGGAGCAGTTGGCCAAACTGGATCGCAAGCGTGCGCGGAAGGGATCGAACGAGGACTGGGTGAATCCGCACGATCCGGAGGCGCACATCACGAAGATGAAAGATGGACGGACGCACCTGGCCTACAAGGCCGAGCACGCGGTGGATCTGGAGACGGGCGCGGTGGTGGCGGTGACGGTGGCGGCGGGAGATGCGGGCGATACGGCCACGATCCTGGAGACCTTGCCGCAGGCGGGCGAACACATCGCCGAGGTGGCGTGCGCCACCAACGATGAGAAGGTGGGCGAGCGTGTGCATCCGGAGGGTCCGGCGGAGGCGGTCGGCGACAAGGGGTATCACAGCAACGGCACGCTGACCGCGCTCGCGGACGTGGAAGTGCGGACCTATATCTCGGAGCCCGACCGAGGGCAGCGAAATTGGAAAGACAAAGCGGAGGCGCAGGCCGCGGTGTACGGCAACCGGCGACGGATTCGCGGCGAGCACGGAAAAGAACTGTTGCGGCGGCGCGGGGAGTTGGTGGAACGCAGCTTCGCGCATGCCTATGAGACGGGTGGCATGCGGCGCGTGCACTTGCGAGGGCGGGAAAATATTCTCAAGCGCGTGCTGATTCACCTGGGCGGATTCAACCTGTCGCTGGTGATGCGGCAACTGTTGGGCAAGGGTACGCCGCGCGGTCTGCAGGGGCTCTCGGCGGACGCGTTGCTGGCTTTCTTGCGGCTCTGGATCGCGGTTCTGGTGTACACAGAACGGGAAAGCACATCCTTCTCGATGCCAGTGTCCTCACGCGCCGTCCGCATCGTAATTCTTATTTCGCTTGCGCGGAGTGAATAAACCACTTCTGCCTCGGGCTGCTAGGCACTCGAAGTCTCCCTGGTGCCTTTAGAAGCCCTTAATCTATAAGAGGTTGTGCAGACGTTCGATACAGTACATTCTGTATTACGTCTTCGCTTCAGCTCTGCATCGAAGTGCTTCCGAGGGTTTCGGAAGCGAACTGGTCGTGAGGCACAGATGCCACGTCGGGTAAAAAAGAATACGGTCTTGGTCGCTTCTCGTAATCCAGCACTGACCCATGCGAGAAAACAGGTGCTGGAGGACGCAGGCTATCGCGTAATCGCGGTAGAGACCACTGAGGAGGTTGCGCGTAGCTGCGAGAGGCACCAGATTGACTTGGTGATCATCGGCTCATCATTATCTCCCGCAGAAAAGCGAAGGTTCTGGGCCGAGTCTCGCAGCACCTGTAAATCTCCTATCTTGGAACTCTTCGGCAGCGGCCCGCCGGAGCTTATGGACGAGACTCATACCAATGTCCATCGGTCGCACACAGCAACCGACTTCCTGAACGCCGTTGAGCAGATCCTGAAAAACAATTAGAGACTCGCCACACAGGCCGTCATCTCTTCTCGCCAATCCGCCAAACTCCTACAGAAAATAAGAAAATAGAAGACAGCTTCTCACTCGTCCTGGTTCGCCTGCTTCCGGAACCGCTGTTCTTTCTCTTCCAGCAGTTCGTTAATCTCGCGGATTAACTCCAGTAGCCGCTGCGGATCTTGCTCCTCAGCCGCCAACGCACAAAGGTTTTGCCAACGTTCTCGCCGTTCCCCTTTCATATCAGAAATATATTTGAAAGATTTATAGCAGTGTGAAACCTTAGGAACCTTTGGTTAATTACGAGAGTCATGTGGCATTTCCGCTACCTGAGTCGTAATACCGAATCCCACTTAGCGAATACAGATTGTCTTGTATCGAACAGAGTGGGAATCTTTGGCACCCTGAGAATGGGACGCGCCAACATGCGCCACGTGTTTCAACCTGAGTTACTAGCAGCATTGAAGGATTCTCTTCACAATTTGGAGAACCTCAAGACACTCAGTCCAAACGACGTTGAAATCGTTCGCTTGAAGCGATTCCTTCGCCAGAAAATAGATGCCCTGGAAAAGGAATGTGGCGGCAGTGACGGCCACAAGATGGCAGCCGATTAAGAAGCGCCAAACGTCGCGCTGAACGGTCCATTTCAAGTTTAAGCTGTTTCCTAAGCGCCATAAATTCCGCAGTCAGTTCCGCCGCGGAACGCCGCAAGCACCGGTTTGGTACATTGCAGACCGTAGTTGCGCTAAGACACCGAAGAAAAGCTTACGTTGCTCTGACGACCTTCTTCCGCTGATTCCACGCCTGAAAACCGCAACTACCTGCTAACAGTGGGGTTCCCCAGAATTAGAAGGTTTGGCCCAATCTTTGCAAAATGGAAGGCGACAAAAGCAGGAGGCGGGAAATCATGGAGTCTGGCAGTTCTGAAATACGCGAATTGTGTAAAGCGGTTTCGCAAGAGGAGGATTCTGAGCGAATGAAGCTTCTTTTGGACGAACTGCTTCGCGTTTTGGACGAGCGGGAACTAGTTGCATCTTTGTTATAAGCACCAGCTTCCATTTCAGGCGGCCCCAGGGCCTCTTTGACGAAGTGCGACCTTCAGAAGCGGCTCTGCGACAGTGAGTCTTCCCATACATGATTCACTGTATCGAATCGAACAGTAAAACCTCTTAATATGGCCTGCATCTTACGCGGTGCTCGGGAGTTGTTCCGCGTGCCAAAACTGCTCAAAATGCCCAAGCGTCAGGAGCACCGGAATGACACGAGCCGTGGCGAACGTGATTCGTCCTCCAAACCTCCTCCCGCAGAAATACTCCGCTTCCCAAATGCCCAAGATGAAGAGTCCTCGATAGCAATAGAGAGATGGCTTAGACTCGCCGATGAAGTGTTGGGAGCCGATGCCCGTAAGAAGGCATGAATCATGAAATCAAGTGGATCGCTGCGAAGCAGGAGTGGGTCTGCATCCGATCCGGTTGCGAGCGTACCTACAAACCAGGAAGCCCCGCAAGGCCACTGCGCCGTTTGCCATAGTTAAGAATTCAGGAGGCAACTCATGCTGGAATCCAAGAAAGTTTTAATCTTTGCCGTCGGTGCGCTTCTCCTGGCATCCGCTGCCATGCCGGATCAAGGCTTCGCACAAACCGTAAACGTGTGGTTGACCACCGACAATCAAAAAACGAAATTGAAGCAGCAGTCGCCAATTTCTTTCTCTGCAGGAAGCGGTAACGCACCGACTGTCTTCGTGGACGAAACGGAAGGTTATCAGTCCATTGAAGGCTTTGGCGCCTCGTTCACGGATTCCGCAGCTTTCCTGTTGAACGAGAAAGTCCCTCCTTCCCAGCTGAATTCAGTGATGACGAGCCTGTTCGACCACACCAACGGCATTGGAGTGAGCTTCGTTCGCAACCCGATGGGAGCGTCAGACCTGGCCCGGTTCATTTATTCCTACGACGATCTGCCCGCCGGCCAGACCGATCCGAATCTGACTAATTTTTCCATCTCCCATGATTTGGTCGATATTGTTCCGCTGGTGAAGCTGGCCAAACAGATCAATCCGCAACTGAAGATCATGGCCAATCCCTGGAGTCCTCCGGGCTGGATGAAAACCAGCGGTTCCATGATTGGAGGGTTTCTGCTTTCCTCCGATTACACCCCGTTCTCAAACTATTTCGTGAAATATATTCAGGACTATGCGGCCCAAGGAATTTCGATTGATTACATTTCGATGCAGAACGAGCCGCTGTTCCTGCCGTCGAACTATCCAGGCATGTGTATGCCGGCAGCAGTAAGCGACACTACATGCGGGACATCGCCGACTGACGAGACAACCGCCATTCAAAATGAGCTGTCAGCGCTTGCCAGCGCCGGTCTCAGTACCAAGATCCTGATCTACGACCACAATTGGGATCGGCCCGACTATCCGCGAACGGTGCTTTCTAATTCACAAATCGCGGGTTCCAGCCAGATTGCAGGCATCGCTTGGCATGGGTATGGAGGTAACCCGGGAGCCATGAGTTCTCTGCACGATTCTTTTCCTAACTTAGGCAACTACGAGACCGAACACTCCGGCGGCACGTGGGTTTCTGATCAAGTGAAAGCGGATTTTGAGGAAATCACGCAGGTGATGCGGAACTGGGGAAAATCATACGTGAAGTGGAGCTTGGCCCTCGACCAGAACCGTGGCCCACACACCGGCGGATGCGGCACGTGCACTCCCTTGGTCACTGTGAGCGAGTCCTCGGGCGCGGTCACTTATCCCATCGACTATTACACCCTCGGCCAATTCAGCAAGTTCGTGCTGCCTGGAGCCACTCGCGTTTACACCAGCAATGCCGCGGGTTTCGTAAGCGTGGCTTTCAAGAATCCGGACAGCTCCAAAGTGCTGGTGGTATACAACGAGGGCCGAGGTCCGCAGTCGTTCCAAGCCGTCTGGGGAACTCAGTCGTTCACTTACTCGCTTTCAGGTCTATCGGGCGCTACTTTCACGTGGAGCGGCACTCAAAACGGCGGATATGTCGTTGCTGCGACTTTCGCAAATTCAGGCTTCCAGTTACAACGATGAGTTTGGGTTGGAGACGGAGACCACTTCAGATGCAGGCGGCGGCTATGACGTCGGCTTCGCCGACAATGGCGACTGGGCGCATTTTAAGAACGTTAATTTCGGCACCGGAGTCAGCAGCGTCAATCTCAGGACTGCCAGCGCCGGAAGCGGTGGGACTCTGGAATTTCACCTCGACAGTGTCACCGGCGCGCTCGTGGGTAGGGCGACGATTCCCATCACCGGAGGATGGCAGACTTGGACAACAGTTTCCGCGCCTATTTCCGGGACGAGCGGCCTCCATGATCTGTATTTAGTCTTTAAAGGAACCACCAGCATAGGGAACGTGAATTGGTTTAAGTTTCAATAGAATCCTGGTCTGAGCTGGACACGCTTTTCCGCAAACGTCTACTGACGTCCTTGGGGTACAATACTCAGCAAACGTTTACCCACGCTGTGGGACGCTCTTGTGAGTACTGCGCTTTATGGACATTCGAGAAATTGCTAAACGAGCCAAGGTCTCTACGGCGACCGTTTCACGCGCCATCAATCGTATTCCCACGGTGGATCCACAACTTGCCAAGCGGGTTTGGAAGGTTGTGCAGGAACTCGGCTACTACCCGAACACTCAAGCCCGCGGCTTGGTCTCCGGCAAAACTCGCATCTTTGGATTGATCGTCTCCGAAATCACCAATCCTTTTTTCCCGGAGATTGTGCAGTCCTTCGAACACATCGCGGTGCAGCACAACTACGAGATCCTGCTCACCTCGACCGTGCACGATCCTAAGCGCATGGAGAGTTCCGTGCGGCGCATGATCGAGCGCCGGGTGGAGGGCGTCGCTGTTCTCACCTTCGGCATGGAAGATTCGCTGCTGGAGGACTTGCGTTTCCGCAAAGTGCCACTGGTATTTGTAGACGTTGGTCCTCCGGTCGCTCATGTCAGCAATATCAAGATCAACTACCAGCATGGCATCCGGCAAGCAGTCCAACACCTCGCGGCCTTGCGGCACGAACACATCGCCTTTATCACTGGCCCGCTGAATCTTAAATCGGCCAAGGCCCGCAAGGATGCATTTGAGGAATCCATGCGAGAGATTGGCATGCGCGTGGAACCTGAGTTGGTGATTGAGGGAGACCACACTATGGAAGGGGGAATGAACGCTTTGGCGCATCTGGCCAGCTTGGGTTCCCGTCCGACTGCGATCATGTGCTCCAATGACATGACTGCCATTGGCGTTATGCGAGAGGCTTACGATTACGGCATCGCGATACCACATGAACTTTCAGTAGTTGGATTTGACGATGTGCGGCTGGCGCAATTCATGACTCCTCCCCTCACGACCGTGCAGATGTCGCAAACGGAGCTCGCAAAACTGGCCTTCAAGGCCCTGCTTACAGAAGTTGAGCGCGAAACGACATCTCCCACCGGAACCGAGTACGCTCTCGACACAGCTCTCATACTTCGCAAATCAACCGCTCTGGCGCCTGCCTCAGTCCCACGCGGGAAAGAAGGATCATTCTTGCCAGAAAGACGAAAAGCGCGCTCTTCTGATGCTGAGTGACGCATGTTACGCCGGAGAAATTCCTGTTTGGAGAAGCGCTTGCTGTTGTATCTGCGCGTTGCAGAGAAGAACATGTAAGCCGCGCCAGGCGGCGTGTTGCTGCTGTTCCCACTGCACTACCTTGCGCAAAAGCGAACCTTCTTTGCGCAGATTGTAAAGAATGTCAATTTGTCGGCACGGACGTTTACAGAACATTAGCTCTGGCGTATCTTGCTGGAGGCCCTTTTTCGCCGGTTTTCGCGGAGATGTTTGATCAAAAAATGCTACTTCAAAGCTCGTTAGCTTGCCCGCACGTCTTTCGAGAATTTTCAGTCACCCCCAGCTATAAGGAGAGCTGTCTATGACCCATAGCAAATACGGGATTCACTTCACTGTAGTTTTAGCCGTAATTTTTTGCCTTACGGCGAATGCGGCGTTCGCCCAGAGCGCAAACAGCGCTGCCGTTGCGAACAACACTCCTGGATTTATCAAGCATGCCAAAGATCTCGGGCCGGCCGATCCTACGGCAGTAATTTCCGTGACTGCCTGGCTGAAGCTTCACAATGAGAGCAAGCTAGATCAACTTGTCCGGCAGCAGTACCAGAAGGGCTCTGCGAATTTTCACAGGTGGATCACTCAAGATCAATTCAACGCCAGCTTTGGCGCCACGCCACAGGAAGCGAACGCAGTTCAAAATTTCTTGACCGCCCACGGCCTTACCCTACTGGAGATTGCCGAGAACAACGCCTATGTGAAAGTCCAAGGCACAGTCGCTAATGTAGAAAAGGCGTTCCACGTTCAGATTCACAACTACAGCTTCAACGGGCAGACCTATCGCTCCAATAACGCAGACCCGTCTGTCAGCAGCACTGCAAGCGGGCAAATAGCGGCCATCACCGGCTTGGACGATTTCGGATTTCAGACTAACGTGGTCCAGGCGTCTAATCCCGACGGTACCCCGACCTCTTTTCGTCCTCTTGCAAAGAGCACGCCCGGCGGATTGTTCTTTGAAGGCCAGTGCTTCCGTGGCGTCGAGACTGACATATTCACCGGGGGCGGCAACACCGCGACCTATACCGGGAATCGTTACGGGTCGGACATTACCAGCGGCTTCGGGCATTTTCCTCCTTGCGGTTACGCGCCTTCTGAACTCCAGACTGCATATGACATGATACCGCTTTATCAGGCCGGACTGGATGGAAGTGGAGAGACAGTCGTCATCACTGATGCCTACGGCTCCTCAACAATTGCGCAGGATGCCGAGGCATTCTCGCAAATCTATGGGCTGCCCGATCTGACCCCTGCCAACTTCCAGATCGTTAAGGCTAACGGTATTTCCAGCAATCCTCACGGCGTGCAACGCAATTGGGAGTTCGAGACCACGCTGGATGTGGAGTGGGTGCATGCGATGGCGCCAGGAGCAAAAATTGCGCTGGTTCTAGCAACCGATCGCTCCTCGCTCGATGAAGCCATCAACTATGCAGTCATCCACCATTTGGGCAATACCGTTTCCAACAGCTGGGGCCAGATCGAACTGTTTGGCAACCCCGCTACGAAGATTCGAACCGAACGTATTCTCCAGATGGCAGCCGCGCAGGGTATCGACGTGAATTTCGCCAGCGGCGACTCTGGCGACTTCAGCACAGTCATCGGCATTCCAGCGGTCCTCTATCCCGCTAGTTCCCCCTTCGCGACAGGAATCGGCGGCACCAGCCTGGCCCTCAACCCGGACGATACCATCGCCTTCCAGACCGGCTGGGGCAACAACCTGACGAGAATCGCAGATACGATTGCGCTGGGCAGTCCCCCGGTCGTTCCACCATTGAATCTTGGTTTCCAGGGCGGAGCCGGCGGAGGGGTTAGTGCTGAATTTGCCAAGTCCTCCTTCCAGAGCGGGCTTCCTGGGAATGCGCGACTAGTTCCTGATATCTCGATGCTGGCCGATTCGTTCACCGGCGTCGAGATCATCGAAACCATCAACGGCCAGTTGAGCGTGGCCGTGTTCGGAGGCACCAGCCTGGCTACTCCGATGTTCTCGGGAGTGATGGCCATTGCGTCGCAGAAAGCCGGGCATGGCCTCGGCCAAGCGGCGCAGTTGGTTTACAATTTGCCAGCGGGCGCCGTGTCCGACGTTGTTGCAGTCAGCTCGCCGAACAACGTGACCGGCGTCATCAACGGCACAACCGTAGAGACCGCGGACGATCTCGCTGCACCTCTGGATGGAACGACGAGTTACTACAGCGCGCTGTATAACAGCCCGTTTTCAACCCGATGGTTCGTGATCACGTTTGGCACTGATACTTCGCTGACCACTGGTCCCGGCTGGGACAACGTGACAGGTGTAGGCACACCAGACGGATTGAACTTCGTGACTGCGATCGCCCCGTGATCTATTCGAATTGACTCGAAGCGCGTCCAACTCATCGTGAGTTGGACGCGCTTTTTTGCGTACCTGAATGGCATGTACTTGACCTGCTCCGTGCGCCGGGCCGCTTGAAGGATCATCTCAGAAAAAGCGCAGCGTGGTCCTGTGCGGTACCTGAATTTCAGTGAACAGCAGACAGTCGCCTGGCTTCTCGGACAATAGCGACATACTTTCGCGAAGCTTCCACAATCTCGTTGAGGTTTCCCGACTTGATGGCATCCGTAGACACCAGTTCGCTTCCGATCCCAAGAGCAGCTGCACCCGCATGAATAAAATCAGCTGCCGTGTTCAGGTTGACTCCTCCGGTCGGAATCAAGGGCACTTGGGGAAGGGGAGCTTTGAGTGCCCTAATATATTTCGCACCCCCAACGGCACCACAGGGAAAAATCTTCACGAAATCGCTGCCGGTTTTCCACGCAAGAATCACTTCGGTAGGCGTCAGCGCGCCGGCAATCATCAATTTTCCCAATCGCTTCACAAGAGTTACGGTCTCGAGATCGAACCCTGGACTCACGATAAATTCGGCGCCCGCGTCAACACAACGTTGCGCGGTTTCAGCATCGAGCACAGTTCCCGCTCCGATCAGCACCCCGGCACCGGCGCTCTTCACCAGGTGCGAAATCGCCTCAATCGCTCCCGGGACAGTCATTGTCATCTCGACAATCGGTATTCCTCCCCTGCAAACCGCCTCAGCAGCCTGGATTGCGTGCTCAGCCGAAGACGCACGCACCACCGGGACAATTCCGATTTCCACGATTCGACTTGCCGCCTGCTCCTTAGTCATCTTTTTCGCCTACCGAGCAATGCGTGCACCTACTCCCCGCATGGCCTGCATGACTTCCTTGAGGGTTACCATGGAGGTGTCCCCGGGCGTGGTCATCGCCAGCGCGCCGTGCGCCGCACCGCATTCTACCGCCCACTGCGGCCCCTGTTCCGTCAAGAGTCCGTAGATCAAACCTGACGCGAACGAATCCCCGCCGCCGACCCGGTCAAATATTTCCAGCTTTTCACGGCGTTTCGCTTCATAGAACTGGCCATCCTGATAGCAGATTGCTCCCCAGTCGTTCAGGGTGGCCGTGTCCGCCTTGCGCAGAGTCGTGGCAACCAGCTTGAACGGAAATTCCTTTACCACTCTTTCGATCATCTTCTTGAACGCATGGGTCTCAATATTCGTGACGTGTTCGTCGACCCCCTCAACCGGATAACCGAGAGCCGCGGAAAAATCCTCTTCATTGCCCAGCATGACGTCCACTAGCGGGGCAATTCCGCGGTTCACTTCTTGCGCTCGCTTTTTTCCACCAATTGATTTCCACAGTGACTCTCGGTAATTCAAATCATAGGAAACGACCGTGCCGTGCTTACGAGCGGCCTTCATTGCTTCGATGGCGACCTCAGGCGTGTTGTCCGAGAGCGCGCAGAAAATTCCGCCGGTGTGAAACCATCTCACGCCGTGTTTACCGAAGATTTCGTCCCAGTCGATGTCCCCCGCCTTCAATTGCGAGACTGCCGTATGTCCGCGGTCAGAACACCCGAGTGCAGGACGAATCCCAAAGCCGCACTCAACAAAGTTCAAGCCATTGCGGACGGTTCGGCCCACGCCGTCATCGGCAACCCATCTGACAAGAGACTGGTCAACACCGCCTTGATAGATCAGGTCTTGAAGTAATCGTCCAACCGGATTGTCCACGATGGCGGTCACGATTCCGGTTTTCAGTCCGAAGCACCGCTTCAACCCGCGTGCCACGTTGTATTCGCCGCCGCCTTCGGAGACTTCGAAGCTCCGCGTCGTCCAGATGCGGTGGTCTCCTGGGTCGAAGCGCAGCATGACCTCGCCCAGGCTGACCAGGTCCCAGCGGCAATGCTCTTTAGGTTTGAGATTCAGACTCATCGAAACTATCCTACGTTTCCGCAGGTGTAAGTTGCACCGCATCAAGCCTGGGAGCAAGGAGGTGAATAACTCCTAGCGCAATCAAGTAAGCACAGCCGGCGATCAGAAAAGGAATCCGATAGCTGCCAGTCCATTGCAGAGAATACCCGACAATTTCCGCGCTAAACATCCCTCCTAGGGCACCCATCATGCCACCGATTCCTACTACGGAGGCCACCGCTGTCGCGGGAAAGATATCCAAAGGCAATGTAAACAGATTTGCAGAGAATCCCTGATGTGCCGCGGTGGCGAGTCCGAGAAGCAGGATTGCTCCCCACACGGAATGCACTAGCGGCGTAAAAATTATGGGTGTCACAGAAACTGCACAAACCAGCATGGCGGTCTTGCGAGCGATATTCGCACTCTTGCCAGAACGCATGAGAGCAGAAGAAAGCCATCCGCCCGCTACGCTTCCTGCATCCGCCAGTGCATAAATTATTAAGATGGGCCAAGTGACATGGTGCAGATCCATCCCATACTGCTTGAATAGAAAGTCCGGAATCCAGAACAGATAGAACCACCAAATTGGGTCAATGATGAGTTTTCCCAATGCAAATGCCCAGGTCTGTCGGTGCGGAATAAGACTGAGCCAGCGAACCTTGGACGGAGGTCCCGAGGGGTCGCTTCTGATGTATCGTAACTCTGCCTCTGAGCACCTTCGGTGCTGCTCGGGCTTGCGATAAATCAATAGCCAGAAGGCTAGCCAGACGTACCCAAGCCCGCCGATCACAAAGAAAGCTGAACGCCATCCCCATCGTGCGACGACTACCGCCACGATAAACGGTGTAATGGCTGCGCCCAGGTTGGTCCCCGCATTGAAGATTCCTGTTGCCAACGCACGCTCTTGCCTCGGAAACCACTCCGCAGTCGCCTTGAGGCTGGCGGGGAAGACTGCGGACTCTCCAAAACCGAGCGCGAACCGTGCTCCGAGGAAGGCGCCGAACGAGCTGATCGCGCCGTGGGCCATCGAGGCCAAGCTCCATGCGGCCACTGCCAGAGCATAACTGATCCGAGTTCCAAGGGAATCAATCAGGCGGCCGACGACTAACATGCCGATGGCGTATGCCCCTTGGAATACGGACACGAGATGGCCGTAATCGACTTCGCTCCAGCCAAGATCGTGCTGCAAGGTTGGCTTCAGCAACCCTATAACTTGCCGGTCCATGTAGTTCTTGGTAGTGCCAAAGAGGAGGAGGGCACAAATCACCCAGCGAAACCGGCCGATCTGATTCATCATGCTTCCCGTTTGCCTGGGTGCAGCCGCGGGGTCGAGGTCGGTTGGACTAACCTGCGGCGAATCTGTACCGGCCATTTGAATCTCTCAGTGCAAAGTTCCGAATCTCGCAGCGCGAATTACTGATTCACGCCGCTGGCAAGAAAACCGCCATCCACCACCAGAATGTGTCCGGTAACGAAGCTGGCTGCATCGGATGCGAGAAAAACTGCAGCCCCCACCAATTCTTCGACTTTGCCGAATCGCCGCATGGGAGTGCGAACCAGGAATTCCTCGCCGCGAGCGGTGCCATCAAGAAGGGCCTTATTGAGATCAGTTCGGAAGACGCCGGGGGCAATCGCGTTTACACACACGCCGTGTTTTGCCCATTCAACCGCCAGAGTTTTTGTAAGTGATGCAACCCCGGCTTTACTGGCGGCATAAGCCGCCACTTCAAAGAACCCCCGGCCCGATGCCACTGAAGCGATATTGATGATTCGGCCTTGCTTGCGCTCGACCATTGGGCGTCCGAAGATCTGGCAAGCGCGCAGCGTGCCGCTCAGATTGGTTTCGAGGATGCTGTCCCACTCGCTGTCGCTGACTTTGAGCGTGGGAGTGCGTCGCGTAATTCCAGCCGAGTTGACCAGAATGTCCACGTGGCCGAACTCGGCCTCGGCTGCGGCAAGCAATTTCTCGAGATTTGCCCGGTCAGTCACGTCTGTTGCGATGTCCAGCGACTTGCGACCCAAGGCCCGAATTTTCTCTGACGCGGCTTTCACCAGATCCGCGCGGCGTCCGGTGGCGGCGACATTCGCACCGGCCTCCGCCAGTCCTAGGGCAAGCGTCAGGCCAATGCCCGAGGTCCCGCCGATGACGACTGCATTCTTCGAAGTTAAATCCAGTCCAGGATGTCCCATGAATGAATGCCCGCCAAGTCAACAGCTTTGGGGTCAATGAATAATAACAGCAGATGAAGATGTTGCTTGCACTGGCACTTTTTGTGGCAACATGTTCGAGCAGAGCAGATAAATTTGGAGTGCCTTTTGACCTTCATCAACCAAGAATTTCTGCTACATTCCAAGGCCGCGCAGCGTCTCTATCACAACTATGCCGAGTCCGAACCTATCCTCGACTTCCACTCACACCTGTCTGCGGCAGATATCGCACAAGACCGGCGGTTTCGCGACCTGTCGGAGATATGGCTGCAAGGCGACCATTATAAATGGCGAGTAATGCGCGCGAATGGAATTCCCGAGCGCTATTGCACCGGCGATGCACCGCCTTACGAATCCTTTCTAGCCTGGGCCCGGACTGTTCCCTTCACCCTTCGCAATCCTCTTTATCAATGGACACATCTGGAGTTGAAGCGTTATTTCGAAATCGATGATCTCCTGGATGAAAGTACTGCCCCATCGATCTGGAGTCACGCCAATTCCCTGCTCGCTAGCGGTCCTCTCAGCACCAACGGGATTCTGAGAAAGTTTCGCGTCCGCGCGATCTGCACCACCGACGACCCTTGCGATGACCTGAGCTGTCATCAAAGCGTTAATCGCGGTCAACAAGATTTCCGGGTTTATCCCACCTTTCGTCCTGATCGGGCCCTGCAGGTGCTCGAACCTGTCAAGTTCAACGCGTGGGTCGAGCTTCTCCAGAAAGCCAGCAATGTGGATATCAATTCTTTCCCGGCCTTGCTGGACGCCTTGAAGCAACGCCATGATTTCTTCCACGCGCAGGGAGGAAGACTCTCCGATCACGGTCTCGCCTACTGTCATGCGTCGCCGTGCACCGAACATCAGGCAGCAGCAATCTTCAACAAGACACGCTCAGGAAAACCGGCTACAGGCGACGAGCAAGAACAGTTTGCTTCCTTTCTCATGTTGTTCTTCGGCCACTTGGACGCCGAAAAGGGCTGGACCAAGCAACTGCATCTAGGCGCGCTTCGCGAAGTCAACACTCGACGTTTAGCCGAACTAGGCCGCGATTCTGGTTTTGACTGTGTCGGCGATTTTCCGCAGGCCAAAGCGCTGAGCGTGTACCTCGACTTGCTTGAGCAGGAGAACGCGCTGCCGAAAATGATCGTGTACAACGTGAATCCCGCCGACAATTATGTCCTGGCCACGGTTGCAGGATGTTTTCAAGATGGTGCGACGGCGGCGAAAATTCAGTTTGGGAGCGCCTGGTGGTTTCTCGATCAGAAAGACGGCATCGAATGGCAACTCCATGCCCTCTCCAATACCGGATTGCTCTCGCGATTCGTTGGCATGGTGACCGACTCCCGCTCGTTCATGTCATTTCCACGGCACGAATATTTCCGCCGCGTGCTCTGCAATCTTCTGGGGAGCGAGATGGAAAATGGCGATCTCCCGAACGACGGGCAACTTGTCGGAAGCGTGGTGCGAAACATCTGCTTCGAGAATGCGAAACAGTATTTGGGTCTTGAACTGGCCCCGGTTGCAGAACAATCCCAAAAAACGATTCGCGGGTAGTGTCTTCTCACACGCTCTTGCATCGCAGAGACCCATCACCAATTATGCATCGTCCCATCCAGCTTCCGATTAATAGGCAAATACGCCCTCTGATATGGATACTGCGCCGCAAGTTTCTCATCAATATTCACGCCTATTCCTGGAGCCTCTCCGGGATGCATTACTCCGTCCTTAAATGAGTACGCGTGCGGAAACACTTTATCGGTTTCCGGCGTATGCGGCATGTACTCCTGAATGCCAAAATTGTGCACGCTCAGATCAAAGTGCAGCGCCGCTCCCATGCAGATCGGGCTCAGATCTGTCGCTCCATGCGACCCAGTGCGCACTTGATAAATCTCCGCAAGGTTGGCAATTTTTCTCAAATGAGTAATCCCACCGGAGTGGACCACCGTCATCCGAATGAAATCAATGAGCTGCTCCTGGATCAACTGCTGGCAGTCATAAATCGTGTTAAAGACTTCCCCGACCGCAAGCGGCGTAGTCGTATGCTGGCGTATCAGCCGAAAACTCTCCTGCAATTCCGCCGGCGTGGGATCTTCCAGCCAAAACAATCGGAACGGTTCCAGCTCCTTGCCCAAGCGCGCCGCCTCAATCGGAGTCAGCCGATGATGCGCATCGTGCAGGATATGGATCTCGTCTCCAAATTCCTTGCGCAATCGGGCCAGCAACTGCGGCACAAATCGCAGATAGTGTTCCGTGGACCACTGATTCTCCGGAGGAGCGTCCTTCTCCGCCGGCTCATAAGCCATCCCACCGCGCCCAATGCCGTACGTGCTGCTCAACCCAGGAATGCCCGACTGCGCCCGCACTGCCTTGTATCCAAGTTTGGCGAAGCCAGCAAACGACTCCACAGTTTTCTCGATGTCGCTACCACTGGCATGACCATAGACCAGCACCGCATCGCGCGATCGGCCTCCCAAAAGCTGATAGAGCGGCGCATTCAAACTTTTCGCCTTGATGTCCCACAACGCCGTGTCCACTGCAGCAATCGCGCTCATGGTCACCGGCCCGCGCCGCCAATACGCACCTTTGTAGAGATACTGCCACGTGTCTTCGATCCGGCGCGCGTCCCGCCCAATCAACAGCGGCACGAGGTGGTCGGCAAGATAGCTCGCAACGGCCAACTCCCGCCCATTCAGCGTGGCGTCCCCCAGGCCGTAAATCCCGTCTTCAGTAATGATTTTCAAAGTTACAAAATTGCGCCCGGGACAACAGACGATCACTTTCGCGTCAACAATCTTCACAGGCCCGCCGGTCCTTTCAGAAACACGGTATTGTATCCGGAATAGCAATCGCGACGAAAATGGGTCCGCAGCCACCCGCCGTGAGTGAAGCCGAATCCGAGTCGGCTGACCCTGTGAAGGAAGGCCGCTGAAGAAAGTGCTTTGTCCGACGCGTTTGACTTTCGCTCGTGCAGGGCAGGTGTCCTCACCTGTCTAACGGAAGCTCCCCAACCACTTCCCAGAACTCCTGCTAAACTTTTTGTTTGACCCGCTCCATCGCAATTCAGATCGAAGCTCTCTGCCGTCACTACCAGATGGGGAGCGCTACCATTCGCGCGGTTGACGGGATCTCCCTGGAAATATCAAATGGAGAATTCGTCGCGCTGCTCGGCGCTTCCGGATCTGGAAAGTCGTCTCTGCTGAACCTGATCGCTGGCCTGGATTCCCCGACTTCCGGAAACATTACCACTGCAGGCAAGAAACTCGCTGGACTTTCACGTGAGGAGCTTGCGAAATACCGCCGCCACACGGTTGGAATGGTCTTCCAGTCTTTCAACCTCGTCCCAGCGATGACCGTATTTGAGAATGTAGAACTCCCGCTGCGTTTTGCTGAAGTGGAACGGTCGAAACGTCGAGTGCTGGTGACAGACGCGCTGGAACGCGTGGGACTCTCCGATCGCATTCGGCATCGGCCAGTTGAGCTTTCCGGCGGCGAACAGCAGCGCGTCGCGCTGGCCCGTGCGTTGATCAATCAGCCCAGCATCTTGCTGGCGGACGAGCCCACAGGTAATTTGGATAGCCGTACTGGGACCGAGGTCATGGAACTGATTCGCGGCTTGAACGAATCGTTAAATATGACGGTTGTGCTGGTCACTCATGAGCGCAACCTGGCTGAGAAATACGCAGACCGGCTGGTCTTTCTTGCTGACGGCAAAATAGTAGCCGATCAGCCGAGCACGACCAGGGTAATGGCGCGAGGTGATTCTTGAAACTCTACGATTCCGTTGAACTTGCGGCCCGCAATCTGCGGGAATCGGTACTGCGAAATTCGCTGACCACGCTCGGCATTGCGGTCGGAGTTGCGTCGCTGGTGGCGATGCTCTCGCTCGGAATCGGCTTGCAGCAGTTGGCATCGCGTCGGCTGCAGAAGTCTGGGCTGTTTGACACGGTCGTGGTCACTTCACGGCGCGATCTCCGCAGCTTCAATCGCGAGCAGGAAGAAAATGGCCCGGCTCCGGCGGAGAGCCCGGATTTGAATGAAGGTGCGCGTCACCAGATTGAGAACTTGCCGGGTGTGGTCGAGGCTTATCCCGATTTGCGCTTTATTACCGAATTGCGCTTCGAGGACAAACCCCACCTGACCATGGTGTCTGGCCTTCCCTTCTCCGCCAAGGACAGCGACGGGTTTGAAGGCATGCAGGGAAAATTCTTCTCTTCGGATGAAGCCCATGAAGTGGTGGTGCAGAAAAGCTTCGCCGCGGAACTGATCGGGAAAACGGTCCGCGTCCCAGACGAGATCAGGGTTGCCGAAGTTGCAGCGCCTTTGCTCGGCAAACAGTTGGTCATGCGCTACTCCGAACGTGAGTCCGCTAGCGGCAGCCAGGACTCCTCGTCGTATTCAGTGATTTCGCGCGAGCTACCACTCACCATAGTTGGCGTGACCGACCTAGATCCGGACGCCATGCGAGGAGCGGCCCGGGCGCGCTTATTTATTCCCGAGAAACTGCTCGAAGGCATGCATGCCATGCAGGCATACGACACCCGCAGTTCGACACGCGCGGCATCGAGTGGGTCAACTTACAGCACCGTTGTTGCACGAGTCAGTGGCGCGGGCAAAGTGGATTCGGTTGAACAGGCCATCAAGAAGCTGGGCTTCAACACATTTTCGATTCTGGACGCCACCAAGAGCCTGCGCCGATTTTTCGCCATTCTCGATCTTTTCCTCGGAATCTTTGGAAGCCTGGCTCTGACGGTTGCATCCATCGGGATCATCAATACTTTGGTGATGGCGATTCTTGAGCGGCGCCGCGAAATTGGAATCATGAAGGCCGTCGGCGCGAGCGATGCGGACGTGCGTGGCCTGTTCTTCGCCGAGGCCGGGGCTATGGGGCTTATGGGGGGAATGTTTGGTGTGGCTCTGGGATGGATCATTGGGCGAGTCATTAATTTTGGCACCAATATCTATCTCGCACGCCAAGGATTTTCGCCGGAGCACATTTGGTCTGTCCCTTTGTGGCTGGTCGGAGGTGCGCTGGGATTTGCGTTCCTGGTCAGCCTGGTTTCCGGGCTCTATCCCGCATCCAGAGCCGCTAAGCTCGATCCGGTGCAGGCTCTGCGGTATGAGTAAGTCGACTCCTCTGTGCGCCTCTGTGGAACCTCCGTGTCCTCTGTGGTTGAAAAGGTCTTTGCCACAGAGGGATGACAGCCAACGCATGAGAAAATTTACGCGTCTTGTTTTGCCCCTCTTCTCCCTTGTCTCTTCCTATGCCTTGGCCCAGGGCCGGATTGATTGCAGCACCTTCCAGAGCAACATCCTGCACCGCGGCGTTCATTATTGCGTGATGCTCCCGCCCGGCTATGAGAAAGAAGCCAGCAAGAAATATCCCGTCTTGTATTTTCTGCACGGCCTGGGCGAGAATGAGCAAACCCTTCTGCGGAGCGGCGGTTGGGGACTGATCGAAGATCTCCGACGGCAGCACAAGATCGGAGATTTCTTGATGGTCGCACCCGAGGGGCGAGGGAGTTTCTTCATAAACTCGGCTGATGGGCATGATCGCTACAGCGATTTTTTTCTCTCTGAGTTGTTGCCTTACATAGAAACGCACTTCCACGTGGTTCGCGACCGCAAAACGAGAGGTGTAACCGGTCTTTCCATGGGCGGCTATGGCGCGTTGCGACTTGCCTTTGCGCATCCAGAGCTTTTTGCTTCGGTGAGCGTGCAGAGCCCGGCACTCATCACAGAATCGCCGCGTGAAATGAATGCCGATCTTCGCGATGCGGGGCTTCTTTCCAACTTGCTGGGCCAGGTTTTTGGCAATCCCATCAATGTTACGCACTGGCAACAGAACAATCCCTTCGACTTGGCGCGGAAGAACGAGGCACAGATCAAGACCGAAGCCATTTACGTGAACTGCGGGCAGCAGGACGAATACGGCTTTGCAACTGGCGTTGCGAAAATGCACAAGCAACTGCTAACAGAGGGAGTTCGGCACGAATTTCATCTCTATCCGGGCGGCCACAGCGCCGACTATTTTCTCTCGCACTTGGGCGAGACCATCGAATTCCACTGGCACGCTTTCGCGCAAACGGCTGGGAAGGTAAGATGATGCGAAAGCAAAGAAGTTTCGGGAGCAATGATGCGTAAAACGCTTCTACATTTGAAGAAATCCGATCCGGTAATGCGGAGGCTCATCGAGCGAGTCGGCCCATGCAAAATGCAATTCGGTGAGCCCAAGTTTCACAGCCTGGCGGAAGCAATTGTTTACCAGCAGCTAAATGGCAAGGCTGCTGTAACTATCTTCAAGCGGTTCGCAGCGATCACGGGAGATCCCTTGACGCCTGAGGGTATCTTGAGGCTCACGCCTGAGCAGATGCGGTCGGCCGGCCTCTCCAAGCAGAAATCGTCCTACCTGTTTGATATGGCGGAGCGCGCGCATCGCGGCGAACTGGACTTCTCGCGCCTGCCCGAAATGGCGGATGCCGAGGTCATCGAGCACCTTACCCAGGTGAAGGGCGTGGGCGTCTGGACCGCGCACATGTTCCTGATGTTCACCTTGCGTCGTCCGAATGTTCTGCCCACGGGAGATTTTGGGGTGCGCATGGCGATGTACAAGCACTATCTCGACAAGCGCGGGGCAAAGAACGGACAAGCAAGGCAGACCGCACAAAAGAAGAAGTCACAGACCAAGCCGCGGAAGATCAAACTGCCAAACCCAGAGCAGATGGAGAAAATCGCCAAGCGTTGGGAGCCATATCGAAGCGTCGCCTGCTGGTACTTGTGGCAGAGCCTGGATATCAAGACCATGTAACAAAGAGGCACCTCGAGCTCCCCGGTGTTCCTCCGTGTCCTCTGTGGTTAAATACTCTCGATGCCTGAACAGAAAATTCGCGTGCTGGTGGCGAAACCTGGCCTTGATGGCCATGACCGCGGAGCCAAAGTGATTGCGCGGGCTCTTCGCGACGCTGGCATGGAGGTCATCTATACCGGACTGCGCCAGACGCCGGAGATGATCGTGAATGCCGCTCTGCAAGAAGACGTTCACGTCATCGGCCTATCGATTCTCTCCGGCGCTCATAATGCCATCGTCCCGCGCGTGATGGACCTGCTGCGCCAGAACAAGATGGACGACGTTCTGGTGATTATTGGCGGGATCATCCCCGACCAGGACATCGACGCGCTGAAGAAACTGGGCGTTGCTGCCGTGTTTCAACCGGGCACGGCAATGGACAATATCATCCAGTTCATTCGGTCCACGGTTCACTCCCGCGGCGTGACTGCGGGCGATTGATGGACGAGATCCCTGTCAATACCGTCCGCCTCCGGGAAGATCTTGCACGCGTAATAGGCCCTGCGCCCTGGTATTGGCATACCTTCCCGTCCCTGATTTCCGCTGCCGGGCAGCGATTCGTATGGACTTATCACGGCGAAAGCGGCCCGCTCGCGTATTTGGTTTCGCTTGCCCTGGAGCAGGAGCCCGACAAACCGCGTTTGGCCCTGAACACTTATACGCGCCCGTTCTTGGTTCCGCCAACGCATCTGGGAGTCTGGTGCCCGGAAGGGCCGAACATCCGGGTCAGCTGTTTCGATCCTGACCAGCTCAAGACTTTTGACTTCGCAGAAATTGCCGGGTGGTTCAAGAAGTCGGCCGAGCGTCTCTATGCTGCGACGGCGCCGATTGCGGATCTCGAAGTTCCAGCCTCACTTCCTCCAGGGGTGAACAAGATCGACGTGCCAGCCGCGTTGCAAACTGCGGAAGAACTGATTGTGCCCACAAGTTACCCAGCGCCAAGCAACGATGATCCAGCTTTTGCCATGTACGTTTTCTATCTCCGGGATGGATTGGTGGAGGTGCTGCCGCAGCGTTGGTTTACCGCCAGTCAGTATGAAGTCGGAAAGCAATGGATCACTCGGGCTGCGAGGGACAAGGAATCGCAACGGATTTTCGGCCAGTGCTTCGGATATGGAAGTTTTCTATTGCAAGAAGACGGACGCAGGCTGGAACGATGGCTAGATTAATCAGCAAGCGGTTGCGAAAGGGCCGATCTTGCTTTGAAAGAGTGCGGCTTCCAGCCGCGCCGAAACGCAAACCCAATGGTCTTGCGGCATGGCCGAAGGCCATGCCCTTTCAAAACGAAGCTGACCTTACCCTTTTTCCGCTGCCTGCTGGAGAAGTCGAAATTCAAGAACACACTACGTTTGCGCCCTTCTGCTCCCCTGAGTTAACTTAGCAGTCGCGAATCATGGCCTCGGAAACAGCAGTCCATTCGATCCTAACTACTCGTATTGATCCCACCTCATCGGGTTTCGAGGCCAACATGCGCTTTATGGCAGACCTGGTCTCGGCCATCCGCAATGAAGAGGAACAGATACGCGAGGGCGGCGGGCCGAAGGCGATTGAAAACCAGCACAGCAAAGGGCGGCTGACCGCGCGCGAACGCATTCAGCGGCTGGCCGACCCGGGAACGTTTTTCGAGCTAGGAATCTACGCCGCGAACCGCATGTACGACGAGTGGGGTGGTGCGCCGGCGGCCGGGGTAATTACCGGACTGGCGCGCATCGAAACTCGGCTGGTCATGATCATCGCGAATGACGCCACGGTGAAGGCGGGGGCTTTCTTCCCGATGACTTCCAAGAAAGTCATCCGTGCGCAAAATATCGCCCTTGATAACCGCATCCCGACGATCTATTTAGTCGATTCGGCTGGCATCTTTCTTCCCCTGCAGGAGGATGTATTTCCCGACACCGACGATTTCGGCCGGGTCTTCCGCAACAACGCGGTAATGTCGGCGATGGGCATTCCACAGATCGCTGCCATCATGGGCATGTGCGTGGCCGGCGGCGGATATCTTCCGGTGATGTGTGATCACGTTCTCATGACCGATGGCAGCGGACTTTTTCTGGCTGGCCCGGCCCTGGTGCAGGCAGCCATTGGACAGAAGATTTCCGCCGAAGAGCTTGGCGGGGCCGCGATGCATTCCGCGATCAGTGGGACGGTGGATTTCCACGAGCCAAACGATGAAGCTTGCCTGGCGCGCATCCGCTCCATCATCGAAAAATGGGGATACCGCCGGCAATCGCCCTGGGAGCGTAAGAAGCCGGTGCCTCCAGCGCTGGCGGCGGAAGAAATTTACGGAATCTACGACTCGTCTCCGGCTCGCCCTTACGACATCAAAGAAGTCATAGCGCGGATCGTCGATGCCAGCAAATTTGACGAATACAAGTCGGAATATGGGAAAACCATCATCTGCGGCTACGCACGCATCGGCGGTTTTGCCGTTGGCATTGTCGCCAACCAAAAGCTGCATGCACAAGCAACTGACCATGAAGGCCGCAAGCGAGTGGAATTCGGCGGAGTCATTTACACCGAATCGGCTGAAAAGGCAGCGCGATTCATCATGGACTGCAACCAGAATCTAGTGCCGCTGATTTTCTTGCACGACGTAAACGGATTCATGGTCGGGCGCGATGCCGAATGGAGCGGAATTATCAAGGCGGGCGCCAAGATGGTGAACGCTGTATCGAATTCCATCGTGCCAAAGATCACTGTGATTCTGGGCGGATCGTTTGGCGCCGGGCACTATGCCATGTGCGGCAAGGCTTATGATCCCCGATTTATGTTTGCCTGGCCGACGGCTAAATACGCGGTCATGAGCGGCGATTCGGCTGCGGGCACGCTGGTCGAAATCAAGATTCGGCAGCTCGAGCGCGGTGGAAAACAGTTGAGTGAAGAAGAGAAAAAAGAGCTCTACGAATCCACTAAGCGTACTTACGACGAGCAGACTGATCCCAGATACGGCGCAGCTCGGCTCTGGATCGATAAGATTATTGATCCTATGGAAACCCGAGACGCCATTACCATGGCGCTAGAGGCGGCAGCGCTGAATCCCGATGTGCCGGAATTCAAAGTGGGCGTGCTGCAAACCTGAATTGGGAGATCTCCCATCTGGCCAGCATACTTCTGTCACATCCTCCGGTTACCGACTACAGCTTGCCTGGGATTGTCACCTTCCCTGCCCTGTGCTAGCTTAGGTAGCAACTCACGCCTTCAGTACCCACAAAAGCGCGCCTTTTTGTGTGGCCCGCAAGCAGAGCGTGTCGGATAGGTGGTGCCATGAAAGATATAGTTCCAGCCGTGCCAGCCGAGCGTCACGTTGAAAAAGAGGGCTTCGCCAATCGTAAGCTGATCCGCCCATTGCTGAACCACTCCATCCATTCTGGCCCGAACCTGGCTGGTCCAAGCGTGGGAGAGCGGCGGGAGCGCCCTGAACGTTCGCCAGATCGCTCGAACGGAGCGCGCAAGGCTCCGCCACCTGATCAGACCAATGCTGAGAATTTCTACTATCAGAAGCAGATGCAGTCGAAGACGCCGATGGTTATCGTGCTCTCTGATGGCGAAAAAATTCACGGCGTTATCGAGTGGTATGACCGGGTGTGCATCAAGGTAAACCGCGTGGCCGCACCCAACCTAGTGATTTATAAGCCTTCAATCAAGTATTTGTATAAGGAAGCCGAGGGAAGCAAATAACTCCGGCCGTCGGTCGTTGGCTCGTTCTGCCATAGGAAAACTCTGTTTTGTGGCCGTTGGGGCCCATCCGCACCTCTTTATCCAGCGCTCTCTGCTGATGGAATTCTGCCTTCTCAGCCACTGTTTGAGCTAGAAAATCGTCCAAATCCGCAGAATTCGCTTGACGAGACGTAACTCATAGAGCAATATCTCTCGAATCCAGAGTTGCTCGATCTTCCCCCTCAGCCAACTCTGTGCTTTCAGGAATTAGAAGGAATAGTTGAACCAGGCTCGCCCCAGGTATGGGCAGGAGTGTAAGTGATGGGTACACCTCTCCCTCGCATTGTTTGTCTCTCAGTACTGTTTTCGTTCTTCGCAGCCGTGAGCACTGCCCAGCAGGTGGCCCCCCAGCCCCTGATCACTCAGCCAGTAATAGAGAGCCAGGTCACAACGCTGACGGGCAATACGCATCCTCTGGCGCAACCTCAGTTTGACATCGGCGGCGCTCCGCCCGACCTACCGATGCAGCGCATGTTGCTGGTTCTCAAGCGCAGCCCGCAACAGGACTTTGCGTTGCGTGAACTCCTTGATGATCAGCAGGACAAAGCTTCTCCGAATTATCACAAGTGGCTGACGCCCGATGAGTTTGGCGTCCAGTTCGGCCCCTCTGATCAGGACATTCAGGTTGTCACGGGATGGCTGCAATCCCACGGCTTCCAAGTGAATCGGGTCTCGCATGGAAGAACCGTGATCGAGTTTTCTGGCGCCGAAGCGCAGGTGGAAGAAGCGCTGCATACCTCCATCCACAAATATCTGGTGCATGGCGAAGAGCACTGGGCGAATGCCAGTGATCCGCAGATTCCGGCAGCGCTCGCACCGGTGGTGGCGGGAGTGTGGTCGCTCCATGATTTCAGAAAGAAGCCAAAGAGTAAATTCTCGAATCAACATTTCGCGATTCCGCAACCTGGGGCATCGCCGCTGCTCACCTTTCAGGGACGTCATGCGTTGATGCCCGGTGATTACGCGACCATCTACAACATCAATCCTCTGTATTCTGCGGCAGTCAATGGGCAAGGAGTGAATATCGCAGTCGTGGCAAGAACGAATTTCAGCGGATCCGATGTCACTGATTTCCGACTTGCCGCGGGACTATCTTACAGTTTCCCGAATTTTATTAGTGACGGACCCGCACCCGGGAACTTGGGCGGCGGCTAGGAAGCCGAAGCAATACTGGATACGACCTGGTCTGGCGTAATTGCACCTGCTGCTCAAATGAACGTTGTTATTTCAGCATCCACTAACACAAGCGACGGTGTTGATCTCTCCGAGTTGTACATAGTGGACAACAATGTGGGGGATGTGATGACCGAGAGCTTCGGATCTTGTGAAGGATTTGCTTCACAAGCCGAAGCCCAGGCGATTTCGGCACTGGAAGAGCAGGCGGCAGCGCAAGGGATCACATCCGTCGTCTCGTCAGGCGATTCGGGTGCCGAAGGGTGCGATAATCCCAATCACTCTTCCGCCAATGGCGATCCTTCTTCAGTAAATGTGCTCGCGTCCTCCCCATTCAATGTTGCTGTAGGCGGAACTATTTTCAATGAGAACGGTAACGACACTAAGTATTGGAACTCGACCAACAATCAAAATACGCTCGCGTCCGCCAAGTCTTATATTCCCGAGAACGTGTGGAACGAGAGCTGTTCTACATGCGGATTGTGGGCCGGTGGCGGTGGCATCAGTACCTTCTTCTCCAAACCGACATGGCAATCTGGAGTACAGGGAATTCACAATGATGGAGCGCGTGATATGACTGATGTCTCTCTGACCGCCGCTGGCCATGATCCTTACCTAATTTGCTACCAGGGCTCCTGCGGCCAGGGTTTCCTTGTCGGCATCGCAGGCACCTCGGCTTCTGCGCCGTCTTTTGCTGGCATCATGTCCTTGGTAGTTCAGCGGAACGGCCGTCAGGGACAGGCCAATTACGTTCTCTACAGGCTCGCCGCGGCCGAGACTCTTTCACAGTGCAATGGCTCGAACACCAATGCTCTACCAGGTTCTACCTGCGTGTTCAACGACACAACCAAGGGCAATAACGCTGTCCCCGGCGAAGTGGGTTACGGTACTTCTTCTGCGAAATATCAAGCAGGAGCCGGCTATGACTTGGCGACTGGCCTCGGGTCATTGAACGTGACCAATCTCTGGAATAAGTGGAATACAGTCACTTTCAACGCGACCAGCACCACCCTCGGGCCTAGTTCCGTTAGCGGCATCCACGGTGCTGCTGTCACTCTGAATGCATCCGTAGCTCCGAATGGCGGAACCGGAGTTCCCACAGGGGACGTCTCGCTGCGGGCAAGCACGGGACAAGCAATCACATTCCTCACTCTGAACAACGGCTCGGTTTCCGCGGCAGTCAACGACCTGCCGGGTGGCACGTATAGTTTGACAGCTCAATACGGCGGGGATGCGACTTTCGCCCCCAGTCCACCGTCGAATCCGATCATGGTGAGTATTACTCCCGAAGGCAGCGCCACCAAAATGTCTGTGTTTGGCATCGATCAGTTCGGGAATCTATTTCCGTTTACGAGTGGCATGTTTGGCGCCCCTCTGTACTTGCGAGCTGATGTAATTCCGAACTCGGGCCACGGATTCGCAACCGGCTATGTGTCTTGGTTTGACAATGGCAACTTCTTGATAAGCGATTATCTCAACATCGGAGGCACCTTCACGACCCCACAGGGGTTCTTTTCCCTAAGGCCTGGTCAACACTCACTCACCGCACAATACAGTGGCGATAGTGGCTTGAACGCAAGTACTTCATCATCAGTTAATCTAACAATCAACCCTGCCCCCACGGTTACGGCGCTTTCAGCATCACCGACGTCGATTGCGCAAGGCACGTCCACGATGCTCACTGCAATCGTTTCGAGCACGGCATTCGCCGGTGCCCCCTCGGCAGCGTTTCCAGGAGGAACGGTAACGTTCTCCTCTGGAACTACACAACTCGGTACTGCTCAACTGTTCGGGATAACACTCGACCAGAGCGGAGTCCATATAACGGCTTCCCTTTCGACTGCGAGCCTGTCAGCAGGGCAGAACACCATCGTTGCGCAATACAGTGGAGATGCTGACTACACATCGTCGATTTCAAATTCTGTTGTCGTCAATGTTCAGGCCGACTTCACCTTCACCGCAGGGGGGCCTAGTATCACGATCCCCAGCCCGGGCGGGAGCGGCAGCCTGGCTTTGACCATTACCGGCCAGACCGGGTATAGCAGCACTGTCAATTTCACTTCCGCCTCCTGCTCTGGATTTCCCTTTGGAGCACATTGCACATTTAGTCCTCCTTCCGTCACAGGAAGCGGAAATACAACGCTGACTGTTTCAACGATGGCCCCGACATTTGCAGGAGTCGAGCATTACGGATGGACCGGATTCGGGTTCGTCTTTGCAGGAGTGTTCCTGCTCGGGATTCCTTCGCGGCGATTCCGTGGCCCCGGCATTCTTTCACTGCTTTTGCTGGTTTTCATTGCAGGGGGGATAGGTTGCGGTGGCGGGGGCGGTAGCGGAGGAGGCACAAACCACAGTCCTGGTACTCGCATGGGCAGTTATCCCATCACCGTGACCGCCACCAGCGGCGCGGGTAGCAGCGCGATTACGCATACGGCCAGTTTCACGCTAGTTGTTCAGTGAGTTTGGACTTCTGACTTCATCAGAGGCGGGTAAGGGCAGGTGACGGCACCTGCCCCTACATTTTCGTAATTATTTTAACTACGGCTTTGATGCTCTTTCCTACTACTTACCAGAACTGCAGCTGTCCGCGACCTTCTTAATCGAAGTCACGTTCAGGGTTTTGGCGGCGTTGGCGTTGGCGTTGGCGTTGGCGCCTGCCGAGGCCCCCGCCGACGTCCCACCTGCCGCTCCGGAGCTGGTGTTTCCGGCCGCGTTGCTATCCGGACTATTGGCTGCCGAAGCCGACGCTTCGGCTCCCGTCGTGCCAGTAACTTCGACTTCCTTATTTGCGTTTGCGCTGAGTTTCGACTCGTCGCCCTGCAGTTGATACATGACGCCGGTCGAGTCGGTCAGCATGTAATTGCCGCTGCTTCCGCTCAAGCAGCCCTGGACGGTATTGCTGCCCGCGGACGCACTTGCGTTATCAGAGGGACTGCTGGATTGCGTGTCCTGTGCAAGCGCCAACGCCGTACACAGCATCAGCAACGAGCTCAGAAGAATTGCTTTTTTCATAGAGATATCTCCCTTCATTCTAGACAGCTGTCTTGCTTGACTCTTAGAAATCGCGGCAACGCTCCCGGTTGCTTCTCGGGGCTGATTATCGAACGTGGAAGATACTGTATGTCCCGCTTCGGTACCCGGAACTTCAATTCTTTTTGAACTCTGCGGCTTCTTTGACCGTATAACCAAGCAGCGGTCGCCTGTCCAGAGCTGATCAGCCGCTCAGGTATCATGGGTCAAGATGCGTATTCTTCTGGAAATCTTCGGCCAGACCCTTCGCACGCTGTGGGCGCATAAGCTGCGTTCATTCCTTACTATGTTTGGGATCGCATGGGGCGTGGGATCACTGCTCTTGCTGGTGGGACTAGGCGAAGGCTTTCGCTCTGGAAACAGGAAGCAGTTTGACGAGATCGGCGAGAACGTGATGTTCGTCTGGGGAGGGCGCGCCCCAACCATGAACGGCAGCTTCACCAGCCTGCGCCAGTATTACCTGACCTACCGCGATTATCTTGATATCGTCGCCAAGTGTCCTGATGTGAAGCTTGCGGCACCTGTGATCTCGCGCGGCGACGTTCGCGCGGTGAGCGATTATTACCAGAGCAGCGGCCAGCTTCTGGGGGTCCCCGCGAACTTTAACGAGATCCGCTACCTCCCTATATCGGAAGGCCGCTGGCTGAACGACCTGGACGTCGCTCAGAAACGCGCTGTCGTGGTTATTGGGGACGAAGCGAGGCGCGTCCTGTTTCCCGGCTGGCCCTCGGTGGGAAGCACAATTCTGTTGAATGGAGTCCGATTCCAGGTAATCGGCGCGCTCAAGCGAATCGGTCACGGCGACAACAACACGCGGAATTTGCAAATTTTCATCCCTTTTTCTGTGATGCGCGAGAATTTCCCGCCGTTGAAAGTCGGCGACATCGATGACGCAATCTCGTTCGTCAACTATCAGCCCAAGACACGCGATCTGCACGAAACCGCCAAGCAGGAAGTGCACAAAGTCCTGGGCACGAACCACCATTTCGACTCCAGCAACTCGGATTCGTTCGACGAATGGGACACCATCCGCACCGTAGACGCGATCGGCAAAATTTTTGACGCCATGAACGTGTTTCTGGGCAGCGTAGGCCTGGTCACTCTGGGGCTGGGTGCCATCGGCATTATCAATATCATGCTGGTTGCGGTGGCTGATCGGACGCGCGAAATCGGATTGCGAAAGGCGCTGGGGGCAACCTGTCGCAGCATCTTATTTCAGTTTTTTGCCGAAGGCGCGTTCCTCACATTAATCAGCGGTGGCGTCGGAATGGGCTGTGCTGCAGGGTTCATGGCTCTGTTAGCGCTGCTGCCGCAGCCACAGGGTTTCGATACTCCCCGACTGGTTCCCACGACCGCCGTGCTGGCCATTGGCTCGCTGGCATTTGCCGGCATTGTTGCGGGACTCTATCCGGCACGCAAAGCAGCTCTGCTCGAACCAGTCGAGGCGCTGCGAAGGGAATAGATGAAATACGACATCCTCATTCAGGCGTATAGCGCCATGCGTCACGACTTGCGTAAGACGCTGCTGACCATGCTCGGCATGGCATGGGGGATCGCCACGGTGGTACTGCTTTTGGCATACGGCGAAGGTTTCGGACGTGCCATTCGCAACATCTGGGACTCATTCGGCGCGACCGCGGTCGGCATTTATCCCGGCAGAACTTCGCAGCAGGCGGGAGGAAACAAAGCTGGGGTGCAAGTGCGCTTCACCAACGAAGATATCGAACTCCTGCGCAATGTCGTTCCTCTGGCGAGACATTTTTCCCGCATTGGTGAAGCCGATGGGACAGTGCAGAACGGCTCGCGCGCCTTCAGCCTACACATCCTGGGCATCGACCCGCCGCTCGGGGACATATGGGCGTTAAACGTCGACGAAGGCCGGTTTCTCGATGAGGCTGACAACATGAGCCACTCTTATGCTGTTGTCCTGGGATCGGAAGCCAAGGATAAACTTTTCTCAGGAATGCAGGCGATCGGTGAATCCATTCGAATCAACGGCGTGACGTTCAAGGTCGTGGGAGTGCTCAAGCCGCGCATGCAGGAGGCCGACGACGACGACAACCGCGTCGTGTACGCGTCCTACAATTCCATGGATGTGCTCCGGGATAATCACTATCTGAGTGGAATGTGGTTGGACTCGATGGGGCTCGACCACGGCAAGATGACCAAGAGCATCCGAGAAGCGCTGGGGCTCCAACATGGCTTCAAAACGGATGACGAACGAGCGGTGTTCGTATTCGACGCGCAGAAACAGCTCGAGCAGTTCAACGTCATCACAGTGGCGTTGAAAGTTCTTCTGGCGTTCATTGGGACTATCACGCTGGGAATCGGCGGCGTCGGTCTGATGAACATGATGCTGGTCTCCGTTACCCAGAGAACGCGCGAAATCGGCGTTGAGAAGGCGCTGGGCGCGAGCAAAAGAGATATTCTCTTCCAGTTTCTAGCTGAAGCTATGGTGATTACAGCCGTCGGCGGTATATGCGGAATCCTGCTTTCTTATATTGTCTCTTTTTCCGTAGGCAAGCTCACGCTTTACAGCGCATTGGCGAAACACGCCGAAGCTGGCGATATTCGTCTGATCGTAGCTCCGCAGGTGCTCCTGATCTCAACCATCATTCTGGCGCTGGTCGGGGTTGTCAGTGGCATGTTTCCCGCTGTGCGAGCGGCGAATCTGGATCCCATCGAGGCGCTGCGCTACGAATAGGGACAGATTGCAGATTTCAAATTGGGGATTGCAGATTGGGGATTTCAGATTGCAGATTAAAGACGGTCGGAACTAGCAGACGATCTGAAGGCGAGGTAATTTGATGGGTCGGAAATCTCCAATTTGAAAACTTCAATCTGAAATCGTTCTCTCAGTGTCCTTCGTGGTTAACGCCTTTAGATTTTGATCTCCGCTAAAAACTTCGGCGGCTTCCTCGCTTTCACCGATTGCTCGAAACCATAAGCAATCTTCAGCAGCACCGGTTCGCTCCAGGCGCGCCCGAAGAATGAAATCCCGACTGGAAGCCCAAAAATAAATCCTGCCGGCACGTTGATGTTTGGATACCCAGCGACCGCCGCGGCATTCGAACTACCTCCCACGGCATGATCGCCGTTTGCGAGATCGATGATCCACGCCGGCCCTCCCGTCGGCGCCACGATCGCGTCCAAATGGAACTTGTCCATGACTCCGTCTATTCCATGCTCGCGTGACAAGCTGTGGTTCGCTGCCAACGCCGCCACGTACTCTTTGTCCGTGAGTGGGCCTTTCTCCTGAGCTTTCAAAAACAGGTCCTGCGCGAAATATGGCATCTCTTTGTCTTTGTTCTTCGCATTGAACGCGATCACGTCGGCGAGCGAGCGTACCTGCGCATCCGGACGCGACGCCAAATAGGCGTTCAAGTCCGCTTTCAGTTCGTACATCAGCACCAGCAACTCGGTGTCATCGAATTTTCCGTGAGATTCAAGGTCCGCAGGATCAATGACTATCGCGCCCTCGGACTTCATTTCGTCGACCAGATGGTTCATCAGTTCGTCAACCCCATCATTGAATCCGAAGTACTTTCGCGCCACACCGATGCGCGCGCCGCGCAGCCCGTTCGGATCAAGAAACTGGGTATAGTCTTTTTGTATCTTGCCATCTGCTTCCGCAGTGTCGCGGTCGCGCGGGTCCGTTCCCGCAAGAGCACCCAGAAGGATCGCTGCATCACGGACCGTACG
>WNGL01006033.1_pt1 | contig 31391 bp, 31 predicted proteins | sample 5400591 | NCBI WGS metagenome assembly WNGL01 (sample SAMN13153377, study PRJNA577476) | soil metagenome | isolation source: 80 cm soil or saprolite under Garry oak tree replicate 1 | place: USA:California | collected 2016-06-15
CGAACTGGCGCCGACAGTTCTATGTAAGGGCAAAACCGGATGAGTTCCCTCCACGACGCGCTTTCGAAGAGTTGCCCGTCCCAGGATCTCCCTCGTAGCTGTGCTGTAGAGCTGTGATCGGTTGGGCAAGCAGTATCCTTAGGAGTCGGGCCATCAACGAGGCTACCGACCTGAAACTTGTAACGACCTGCTTGCATGAGCCACCGATGCCTGGCTGTCATCCCTGAAGGAGCGGGGCCGGTCAAGTCCTTCGACGAGGTTCCTGTGCGGCGAGGAGGTTGTTGATCTGCCTTTCCCTTCTTGATGGCAGGCGTGGATCAGCCCGCCGACGGGGTCATGGTGGAGCGCCCGCAGCGCAGCGAGGACGAACGACCTTGGGGCCGTCAAGGGCTGGTCGCAGGATGGGAGGAGAAGGGACGGGATTGCCTGGGTCGAGGCCTCCTTGTGCCGGGTGTTGGGAGAGGTGCAGCTCCATCGCCAGCAACCGCTGGCCGAGGGCAGCCCGGAGCTCGGGTGCCGGTCATCCCTTCGCCGCGCCACGGCGGCATGGAGCTGTGCGGCCGCAGCCGGGCGGGCTCAATCAAGCGGGCGACCACGCCGCGATGCGGGGGTCATGACAAACGCGAGCGCGCGCCGGGCTGCGTCCGAGCCGTTCACCCCGCCTTCTTGGACGTCGGGGCCAGGCAGCGTACCTGGCCGTCGCGCAGGCCGTAGTAGACCAGCGTGAGCAGCTTGCGGGCGGCCGCGACGCGGCCGATGCCCGTGCCGCGCCGGTCGGCGATGCGGTGGAAGTCGGCGGCCTGCTTGCTTGCTCCGGGTAGCCGCTGGGTGGCCTCGACCGCGGCCCAGCGCACCAGCCGGGGGCCCTGTTTGGTGATGGGCCGCGGCGCACGGTGGTGTCGGACTCGCGGTGACGGGGGGTGAGCCCGGCCCATGAGCACAACCGCGGCGCGCTGGCGAAGCGGTCCACGTCGCCGATCTCGGCCACAAAGATCGCCGCCAGCACCGGGCCCACCCCGGGGATGGCCTGGATCGCCAGGTAGCCAACGTCGCCGGCCAGGGCCTGGCCGACCTCCCGTCCAAGCATCGCGATCTCCTGGTCGTAGGCGGCAAGCAGCCTCCGCAGCGAGGCAACCCGCAGCGCGTAGGCGCGCTCCAGCCGCAGCTGCTCCAGCAGCCTGCTGCCGGCCACGCCGAACAGGTCGCTCATCGGCACCCGCACCCCCTGCTTGGCGAGCACGGCGTGGACCTGGGCCTTGAGGCCGCTGCGCAGCGCCACCAGTTTGGCCCGGTAGCGCACCAGCTCCCGCAACTCCCGCACCTGGGGCGGGGCAAGCCAGGCCTCGGGGAGCCGACCCATGCGCAGCAGCTCGGCCAGGTTGGTGGAGTCGCGGGCGTCGGTCTTGACCCGCTGGTAGCCGAACATCTTGACGCCCAGCGGGTGGGCCAGGTGCACGGTAGCGCCGCACGCCTGCAACAGGTCGGCGGCCCAGTACCAGCCGTAGGTGGCCTCGAGCACGACCTCGGGGTCGGGGCCGGCCTTGGCGAGTTCCAACGACAGCGCCACCGGGTCGTTGTCGATCCGCACGGTCTCCAGCACCTGGCCCTCGCCGGTCATGCGCACGACGACCAAGCGGCGGCGGTGCAGGTCGATCCCGACGTATTGTTCAGCCATGGGGCCTCCCTTACCGTGGCTGGTGTGAACGGCCCGAGTGTCCAACACTCGGTTTCGTCACGGGGAGCGGAGGCCCCGCTCCTTCATGGCATCAAGCGGCAGCGGGTGGTGGCCGTACCAGAGGGAGCCCTCGGGGCTGAGGGTGAGCCGGCCGCAGTAGTGCTTGGAGTCGATCTTCACGGGTATCCATCCAGCTGGGACCCTCGGCGTGGCCCACTTGATCACGACCGAGATCACCAGCCTGTATGAGCAGGTCGGCGCCGGCCAGTTCTCTACTCTCGTGGGAGTCGACACGAGCCAGACGCCAACGAGCCGGTCAAGGCTCAACTTCTCACGCCGCTCTACAAGCACGAAAGAGTTGAACCGTGCTGGTCGCCCTGGTCTGCGCCTGGCAGGGATCGAGCATCTTCATTCGACATGCACCAAGCCTACGACCATCTCACCCTATTTGCCTGCCGAGGTGATACTGGGTAGTCAGCCGCTGGGCATGTACGTGTCTACCACGCGCCCCCGACTGACCACGGCACGCGGCGGTGGCGATGGCGCGATCTGCAGGATCTGTGTTGCCCCTGCGACGGAAATCATGCCGCTGGCACAGGAACGATCGTGGGCCGCGACGTTAGGCGCGCAATGCAAGAGGGAGGACAGCGATGTGCGTCCATTGTGCATCCATCGGCTCCGACACCAGCCAGCACAGGCCAGCACGGCCGAGCACGGGCGCCGATGGAGAAATGGCACGACCAGCATTGAGCAATATTCATTGGCACTGCGGAGCACGAAAGAGAAGATAATTCCGCCGCCTCTTAATCAGCGGGTTCGGGTTCGAGTCCCTGGCGGCGCACTCCCCCACACGCCCCTGACCCGGTTTCTTCGCGGCACCGGTCAGAGGCATCTTGACACGCGCCCCGTCGTGTATCCCTCGTACGTCCATCGGTCCGCGACGGGCCTTCCCGCACCCGCCAGCTCGTCGGCGGACCAGCGGCGCAGCAGCCCCGACACCGGTCCGCTCGCTGGCCTGGTGATCATCGACGTGGAGCGAACGTGTGGGGCGGCCGCTCGCCCCCACTCCGGCGCGTCGTCCGGCCGCCGCTTGCGCAGGCGAGGGAAGCCCACCGACGGCTCTCTGCCAACCCTCGCCCTGATCCCGCCGAGGCCGTGGCCCGAGGGATGAGGACGAGTACCTCCGCCTCCCCAGAGGCTTCCCGGTCGAGCCTCCGTGCGGTCCTCGACTACGCGATGTCGCGCTGGACGGTGGTCTGGGCGGCGACGGCCGACAGCAGCGCGGCGACGCCCGCGACCAGCGCTGTGGCCGCGGCGAAGGGAAGCGGGCTGGTCCCGCCTCCGAGGATCGCCCCGGCCATGGTGGTCGCTGCGGTGCATGGCAGGTAGGGCTGCGTGGAGTCGAACAGCCCGCCGATGATCTGCTCGATCACGAACCCCCACACGAACACCTTGACGATGGCCGCGAGCTGGCTACGAAGCAGGGATCCGAGGCCGACCCCGGCCGCGGCGACCGAGCGATCGACCTGGTCGTGGTCGACGACGGCCCAGGGGCGCCGCCAAACCCGTCCGGTGGACAGGGACTCATCGGGATGCGGGAGCGTGCCGCCCTGGTGAGCGGGCACCTCACCGCTGGTCCGGCGCTGGGCGGTGGCTTCCGCGTGCAGGCCCAGCTCCCGGTGGAGTCTCCCGGCTGCGACTACGGCGCGCCGGACGCCGACGAGACCCCGGCCGAGGCCAGGCTGCCGTGACCATCCGGGTACTCATCGCCGACGATCAGGCGCTGCTCCCCCAGGTGGTGCTGATGGACATCCGGATGCCCAGGATGGATGGGATCGAGGCCACCGGCCGGATCACCGCGCGGGGACCATCCGCGGCTCCGCGGGTGGTGATCCTCACCACCTACGACCTCGATGAGTACGTCTACGACGCGCTGACGTCCGGAGCGAGCGGGTTCCTGCTCAAGGACACTCCGCCGGAGGATCTGATCCGTGCGGTCAGGGTCGCCGCGGCCGGGGAGGCGCTGCTCGCCCCCTCGGTGACTCGGAGGCTGGTGGAGCAGTTCGTCCGGCAACGGCCGCGCCAGAGCTCCGCCACCCACCGGCTCCAGGTCCTCACCGACCGGGAGACCGAGGTCCTGCGGCTGGTCGCACGAGGCATGTCCAACGCCGAGATCGCCGGGACCCTGTTCCTCGGCGAGAGCACCGTGAAGACCCACGTCGGCCACATCCTGGACAAGCTCCAGCTGCGCGACCGGGTCCAGGCTGTGGATCCATGGACAAAGGCGGTGTGTCCCAGTCAGGCGACGACGTCGAGCGCCGGTGGCGAACGCTCCAGCTCGTCGCGCCGGTATTCCAGCTCCTCGAGCGAGCGGCGCCCCGCGCCGAGCTCGACCATGAGCGCTATGACCTCGGCCAGCTTGCCCTGCGCGCCATCGACTTCGTCGTCGGCCATCAAGCCTCCATCGAAGGGTCCGTCAGCCCCGAGCGGGTCGTCGACCACGTCACCGGTCTGGCCGGGCGCATGTGCCCCGATGATCCGGCCCGCCCATGGGCCAAGGTCGCCAAGCTGACCTTCTCGACGCTGCTCAACGACGGTCGCCCGCATGAGGCACGGTGGGTCGAGCTCGCCGTCGACGGCGAGGGATGGGCCGACAGTCGGCCGTACAGTTTCCGGTTGCTGCGCCTGACGGATGCCGAGGATGGCACCGCGGTATCGGCCACCGATGAAGCCGTCCTGCTGTACCTGCAGGCATTGGACACCAACCTTGCGGACAGGGCGATGGCGCTCAAGCTGATCGTCGAACGCCAGATGCTCGCCGGCGAGTTCAATCGAGCCCGAGCCACCGCCATCGACGCTCGGCGCACGGCGGAGGGCCTTGCCGCCAGTCTGCGTGACAAGCTGGACGACACCCGCCGTGACGTGCGCAGCGTCGACTGGGCCGGGGAGATGCCAGGCTGGCTGTCAGGCACCCTCGACCAGCTCGCCGATCAACTCGACATGGACCGGCAGCTCCTCGCGCTTGCCGTCACCGCTGGCGAGGACCCGACCGCCGCCGATAACTGCCGAGCCATCGTCGCCGAGGTGCGCCGTGCCCAGGATGTGTGGCTGCGCCTGGAGCGCCGGCTCCAGGCGGCGATCCCGACGTTTCTCGCTGCCCAGCAGGCCCAGCGGTTCAACCCGCGAGGCCTGGCCACGGCCGTCGACCTTGTCAGCGACATCCTCTCACCGGTGCTGGCCGCCTCCGCCGAGGTCGTCGAGGAGGTCGGGGCCACGCTGTTCGCCGCCGCCGGAGGCCTCCACCGACCCCCGCTGTGGTCGGTCGACGACCTCGCCGCCCAGCTCCTGCGGGCACCGATGACCTGGGAGCGGCCGGCGCCAGCCTACGACGACGTTGGCGACCTGGTCGATGTCGACGACGCCAACCTGCCCGCCGAGCTGGTGGCTGCCCTCATCGCCGTGCTGGCCGCCGCGGTCGCCGGCCCCGTCCGGCTTTCGGCACTTCTGGACGAAGCTCGCGGCGTGGGCGGACCCGACCGGCTCCGCGACACGGTGTGGGCCGCCTGCCTGTGGGTCTGGCTGGCCGACAGCGATATCGACGAGGACGCCCAACCTTCTGACGCCGGGCTTGCGCAGCTTCTCGCCGGGCTGGCCGCCGTCGACGACGGTGCTCTCCTCGCCGACGCCGAGTACGGCGGCCCGGACCTGCTCGTCGGGCCCATCGCGCAGCTCGCCTTCTGCGACGCGACCGCCGAGCCGCAGGACGCCAGCCGATGAACCGCGCCGACACGACCGCCGCCGCCCGGCTCCTCCAGTACGCGGCGACGCCGAGCGCGCGACCGACCCCTGACACCGATTACCGGGCGCTGCTCGACCGGTATCGCACTGACGCCGAGTTCGCCGAGGGCGTCGTGGCCGTCGCCGATGGGCTTGGCCTGTACGTGCACGCCGCCAGCCCCCTCGGCCTGATCGTCACCGGCGACCGCGACGGACCGTTCCGGGTCACTCTCGACAACTGCGGGCTGCCCCTGCGCAGCAGCCCCGCCGGCACGCGCCTCCAGGACCGGCTCCTGTCCGGCCTGGTCCTGGTCGGCGTTGCCGCCTATGCCTACCCGAACGGCGAAGCGCTCACCGAGACCACTACCCCGACGGTGCGAGCGGCCGACCTGAACCGGTTCCTCACCCGCAACGCGGAGAATCTCACGGCGTTGGCCGAAGCCGACGGCGTCGGCGAGCGCGACGCCCAGCTCGGCGACGCCGCTGGTCGCTGGCTCAGGCTACCCGAGGTACTCCCAGCGGAGCGGGGCGGTAACAGGCGTGACTGCCAGCGCCGCTACATCACCGACCTGCTGGGTTGGCTCGTCAGCGTCGGTCGGGCACGTCGTGAGCCGTCGCTCGCCGACGAGCGTGGCGACGTGTACCGCCTCAACGACCGGTTCCGCATCGGCATCGCCGAGACCGCCGAGACACTCGCCTTCGGCATGCTCGCCCGCCGCGACGACCGAGACGAGGCCTGATGTTCAAGGTGCGGCGGCTCTACGTGGACACTATTGGCGTTCCCGACAACCGCTTCGTCGACCTCTGCGTCGACGCCACCAACCTCGCTGGCGAGCCGTGCGACACGATCGTTTGGCTCCGGAACGGCGCTGGCAAGACGACCATGCTGTCGTTGCTGCTGGCTCTCGTCCTACCCGACCGGCGCGACTTCCTCGCCTCTCGGACCAAACGGCGGACCCTGGAAGACCTCGTCGGCGGGCAGGACACCGCGCACGTCCTCGCCGAGTGGGCCGACCCGCGCGGCCAGCGGCTCCTCACCGGCGCTGTCTACCAGTGGGAGGGGCGCAGCAAGCCCAGGGACCACAATGGCGAGGGCAAGAACCGCCTGAAGCGCTACTGGTGGTGCTTGCACCCCGACGACAGCGTCGACGGAGCGACGTTCGAGACGCTGCCCACCACGAGTCGGACCGCCGGGGCGGTCGATCTCGACCGCTTCGCCGCCCACGTCGGCGAGCTCGCCTCTCGCGGGGTCAATGCGACCGGCACCGATCGGATCGGCGAGTGGCACGAGGCGCTTCGTCAGCGCCGCTTCGATCCTGACCTGTTCCGCTACTTCGCCGAGGTGAACGCGACCGAGGGAGGCATCGACGCGCTGTTTGCCACCATCGATTCTCCCGGCGCGTTCGTGCGCTATCTGCTGCGCTTCGTCATCGACGAGCGGCGCGTCGCCCCGGTGCGGGACCTGCTCGGTGAGACCGCCACCGAGATCGCCAAGCGCCCCACCTACGGCGCGGAGCGTGACTTCTGCGCCGGGGCGCGGCCACTGCTCGACGCGCTTGGCGATGCCCATGTCAAGGTCGGTGCCGCCGGGGCCCGCCGTGAGGAGGAGCGGGCCGAGGTGGCCGCGTTCAAGCGGGCGTTGCTCGACGCGGCCGACAGCGGCGACGATGAGGCGCGAGCGGCCGAGCTGCGCCACGACGATCTCGAGGGCCAACGGCTCGAGGCCCGGAACCGCACCAACGCCGCCCGCCGGCAGCGTGACGAGTACCGTCGCCTGGCGGCGGTGTTCCGCCACGACACTGCCAAAGCCGCCGTCGCGGCCGCTGGCCGCGACGCGGACGCGACCCGCCTCGAAGCGGACGCCTGGGCGGCGGTGCCCGACCTCGGCGCCGTCGTCGAGGCGACCGCCGCCCTCCACGCCCACCAGGCCGCGCTGCGGGCCGCCGCCCAAGAGGCCGCTCCCGCGGTCGCCGCCGTCGAGGCCGCCAAGGCCCGGCTCGCCGGGGCTCTCGACCACCAGCTCGGCGAGTTGGCCGCACAATTGGAGACGCTCGCCGATGCCACCGCGGACAGCCGGGACGCCAAGGACACCGCTGAGGCGAATTGGCGGGCAGCCATCAAGGAGCAGGAGGGCCTCGCCGCCGAGCGCCGGCAGCTCACCGGCACCATCGAGCAGGCCGATGCTCATCAGCGGCTCCTCGTCGAGCGGGCTTTCATCGAGCCCGGCGAGCGGCTGGGATCGGCCGTCGACCGGCTCGAAGGCGAGGCCGCCGGTGCGGACGGCGCGATCACGCGCATCCAGGCGGGCATCGACCAGGCAAGCGCCCAGCGCAAGGCCGTGCGGGCCAAGCTGCCGGCCGCACGGCATGCCGCGCAGGACACCGCACGGGCGCACGACCTCCTCGCCCGCGAGGCCGCCCGCCTCGGCGCCGCGGCCGCCGAGCTTGCCGCGGACGGCCGCCTTCGCGAAGTCGTGCAGGCCGACGACGTCGACCCGATCGCCGAGGCGCAGGACGTGCTCGCCTCGCTGGCTACCGCCGTGGCCGCGGCGGACGCCTCCGCGCTGGACGTGCGTGTCGAAGGGGCCGACGACGAGCGGGCCATCGCCGGGCTCGAAGCCGACGGCGTCCTGCCGCCTCGGCCTGCAGTGGCTCTGGTCGTCGATGCACTGGACGCAGCCAATGTCGCCGCGCAACCCGGCTGGCGCTACATCGCTGCGCACCTGGCCGCCGATGCGGCCAGCATCGTCGCCCGCATGCCCGAGGTGGCCGATGGAGTCATCGTCTACGGCGATCCCCACGCAGCCGCCCGCGAGCTCGACGGCCTGGAGGTGGCCGACCCGGTCGTCATCGCCCCCGCAACCGTATTCTCCGAGCCCGGCGCCGAACGCGTGGTGGTGGGGCCATCTCCAGCTCGCCACGATCCCGCCGCCGCCGCGGACGAGCTCGCCGTGCGACGCAAGCGGTCCTCGACCCGCCGCCAGCGCCTCGACGCCCTCGCCGCGGCCCGCCGCCGCGACGAGACGCTCGCCGCCCGGCTCCGCGGGCTCATCGGACAGCTCCCCGCCGATGGGATCGATGGCCTGGCCGGCCGCACAGCGACCGCGGCAGCCGCGGCGGCAGCCGCCGGCGAGGCGCTCGGCGAGCTCACCCGGCGTGAGGAGGCGCTCGATGGCGAGCTCGCGCGGCTCGGCGGCGAGCTCGACGCGCAGCGGAGCCGGCTCGCCCAGGCCGATGCCGCACTGGCGGTTGTCCGTGGCGCCGTCGCCGAGGAGCGCGACGTCGCGGCGCCGGCACGCGCCCGGCTCGAGGCGCTCCCCGACCTGGTGCTCGCCGCCGGCGAGGCCGAACAGCGCGCCAGGACAGCGATCGAGGCAGCGGAAGCGGCGATCGAGGCACAGCGGCAACGCGGCGCCCAACGCCGAGCCGCTGGAATCGTGCCGGGGCATGCTGCGGATCGCGGAGACGGCGCTGCGGGAGCAGTTCCCCGAGGCCGAGCTGCGCCACCATGTCGATGCGGCCGTCAAGGCGCTCGAAGCGGCGACCGAGCGCTACGAGACCCACGCTTCGACGGCACGTGAGCGGGCCGAGTCGCTCCTCGAAGGGGACGCGGCCGCCCAGGACTCGGCGCTGCGGGCCGGCGCTACCGAGCGGGCGCGCGACGCCGCCGCGCGGGCCCAGCGGCGGCTCGGCGCCGCCGGCACCGAGCTCGAGGCGGCTGCCCAGGAGCTCGAAGCGAACACATCTGCCGACCGGCCCCGCCATACTCAGGACCTGCATGCCGAGCCCACCGATCGGGACGATGCGCTGCGGCTTGCCGGCGCCGCCGCAGAGCAGACGGCGGCCCTCCAGGTCGAGGTGACGCGCCTCGAACGCGAGAGCGAGCGGGCCGATGGCGACGCCCGGACCTGGGCGGCGCGGGCCGGGATGCTGCGCGACCAGGCGGACAAGCTGCGTGGCGTCCAGCCCGCTGGCGTCGCCGCCGGTGGCGTGGACGCGAATGGCGACCAGGTGCGCCGCGATGTCGCCGCGCGCGCCAGTCGGCTCGATGCGGCGGAGGGCGCGCACGCCGCCGCCATGTCGGCACGCTCCCAGCGTGCCGAGGCACTGCGCACGTGGGCGCTGCAGGACCGCTTCGCCAAGGTCGCCGACGACGAGCACGGCATGGCCGTGCGCCAACTCCGCGACCTGTTCCGTGGCGACAACCTCATCGACCGGGTCGCATCACACGCTGGTGAGCTCGCCGAGGACCTGGGCACCCGCGAGCGGGCGATCACCCAGCAGATCGCTCAGGTAGAGACCCACAAGCGCAACGTGGTCGTCCGCCTCGGCGAGCTCGTCGGCGAGGCGCTGGCTGATCTGTCCCGCGCCTCCACGCTGTCGGAGCTGCCCGCCGAGATCGGCCCATGGGCTGGCCAGCAATTCCTCACCGCCGCGCCCCGCACCCGCCCGACGCCCGAGCAGGTGAGCCTGCGGGTTGGCGAGCTCGTCGACCGCATGGTCGCCGTCGGCAAGGTCGACCTCGACCCGGTCGAGTTGTTGTGGCGGGCCACCGAGGCCGCGGTCACCGACGGGTTCCGCGCCAACATCCTCAAGCCAGCGCCGGAGCAGCCGTCCGGACGCACCCCGGTCGAGGACATGCGCAAGTGGTCCGGCGGCGAGAACCTCACCGCCAGCCTCGTCCTGTTCTGCGTCCTGGCGAAACTGCGGGCCGAGAACAGAACGGGCAGCAAGGCCGGCGCCGTCGGTGGGGTCGTGCCGCTCGACAACCCGCTCGGCAAGGCGAACTATCTGCCGTTCCTCGAACTCCAACGGAACGTCGCCGCCGCCAACGGGGTGCAGCTGCTGTTCTGGACCGGGATTGGCGACCTCGCCGCCGTCGGTGCGTTCCCCCGCATCGCCGCGATGCGCAAGAAGCCGGCCGCTCACCGGCCCGGTGTCGCGTATGTCGTCCCGGACACCGACGCATCGGCGACGGCGGCGGAGGGGACCGAGTTCGTCGAGCACCTCGGTGCCGTCCGCGTCGAGCGGTCGGGATGACTCCCCTCGCCGCAGCCATCGCCGTCGCGGTCGCCGACGCACCCCGCCGGCGGGTGCCGCTCACGACACTGCTCGCCGCTGCCGCAGCCGTCGACCGCACTGGGACGGTGAGCGTTGGCTGGCGGAGCCGGATCGCCGACGCCGTCGGGGAACTCGCCGATGCCGGGATCATCGAGGTGCCGCGAACCCGCTGGGACAGCACCGCGGAGCCGCCGCTCCCCGCCTACGTCACCCGGCCGGCCGTCCCCGGAGCCTCGAGCACCGATGCTCGAGCTGTCGTGTGGCACGCCGAACTCGGCTGGGCCGCCGCACTCGATGCTGCCGGCAAACTCACCGACACTGAACGACGGTTCCTCACGAGCGTCAACGCCTGGCTGCCTCGCCGCCCTGACACCATCGTCCCGCAGCGTGAGCGCTCCCTCGACATCTGTGGTGACGAGAAGGTGCTCGACACCTGGGTATTCACGCCCCTGTTCGCGCCTGGTCGGCTCACCTACGAGAGACTGCGGTGCAAGCCCTGCTGGCCGCCCGTCCACCAGGAGATCCTCGGACCGGGAGCATGGCTTGTCATCGAGAACTGGACGACATGCCGCACGCTGGCCGACGCCGGCCGACGCCACGGGTGGGAGGGGCGGCTCATCTGCGTATGCCACACCGCCGGCACGATACGCTCCACCGCGAACCGGGCGGCTGAGGAGCTGCAACGGTGGACCAGGGACTGGCTCGGCGGAACGCTCGGTCGAGTGGCAGGCGAGATCATTGCCGACGGCGGCCGAATCGTGCAGGAGACCGTCGGCGTGGAGCTGCTCAACACGATCGACGCTGCGCAGTTACTCGAGGGGTGAACAGGCAGCTCGAGTCCGAGCGACGGAGGTGGCCGACGGCGGCGAGCATTGCCAAGCCAGTTTTCCGGCTCCTGCTGGGGACTCCTCCGGCGGCAAGTGGCTAGCGGCGCAGCAGTCCGGTGGGTTCGATACGCAGCTCAATCGGCTCAGTGAGCCTCAAAGTATTGCCAGCACTGGCGTGAGCGTACTCAGCGTAGGTGCTACCTTCGGCCCGATACAGCCAGAGTTCGGGAGGCTGTGGAACCTCAAGTTCAACACGGAGGAACCAGGGAATGCCTGCGGCAGCATACAGCTGGGGCTTGATCAAGCGGTCCGTCGTGGTCGTGGAGGGAGAAACCACCTCAGCAACCAGGAGGACATCCTCGGGTTGATAGACTGCGGTGGCTCCGAGACGCCGGGTGATCAGCAGATCTGGGATCAAGAGCTTCGAGGGCCCGACGCGAACGTTCACCGCCTCTACGACTTCGAGCTTGTCTGGAGCAGCGGCTTCGAGCAGGTTGGCTAGCCGGCGGGCGATCTGTTGATGGTCACTGCTGGGGGCCGGAGTCACCAGCAGACTCCCGTCGAGCAACTCGATCCGTTCCCTGGTTTCTGGAAGAGCGTGATAGTCGGCCTCAGTCCATGGTCCGGCATGGTCGATCGCAACAGCCGTCATCCTCCGCACCTCCTGCGATGCGTTCAGTTTCACACATCAACTGCTACCTCACGAGCCAGCGTCCAATAAAGCAGATGAGCTCTTGGGTCCGAACGATCTCGCATGGGTTCAGCGGAATGCGCACAGAAGCGCTGTATGATACGGAAAGGTCCCATAATGCTCATAGCCCTATTCTAAGACGAGCCTGATTGTGCCACTGGCACTGTTGCGTTTGGTCAGCCGGCGTCGTCCAAGCGTGGAGCGGTGGTCCAGCCTCCGCGTTGGTCATGAGTAAAAATTGGTGATAGCCGTGTGCGTCCATCGTGCGTCCATGGGCTCCAGTATAAGCCAGCACATATCAGCACGCCCCGGCACCACGCCAATGAAGAGGTGGTAGGACCAGCAGTCGGCGGTACTCAGTGACACTGCGGAGCACGCAGGAGATGATAATTCCGCCGTCTCTTTAATAAGCGGGTTCGGGGTTCGAGCCGGAACAGGACCAGAGTCCGATGCCCGTCCGGCCCCGAAACGCCAAGTGCCGTGACGTGCTCGGCGGCCTCGTTCACGAGTGTCACGCGGTCGCAGCATGATGACCAGGGTTTCCGCGCCCTACACGCTCGCCATGGTCCTGGCCACCAGCAGCGACACGCAATCCCGTCGGCCACTCCCATCGCACCGCGGAAGGGACCAGGGTGATCGCCGCCAGCCCGCCGCCGGCCCGGCGGTCATCTTGGCAACCGTTCCCGAATATCCTCTTATCGCAATATGGAACCAGCCGTCACCGCGGGCTTGTATGCCTCGAAGGCGGCTAGGACTTCCTCCTTTTCGCTCCGAGGCACCTTGAAATGATCAAGAGCCTCGGCAAGCACCGCAGAGACCTCATCGAATTCTGTGGGCGTGAACTGGAAATCGAAATGGGCATCGCCCAGGGGTCTGCCCGTATATTGAAATGGTCCGCCGGCGATAGCGCAGAGCCATAGTGTCCGGAGGAACTTGAGGCCCGGCAACCGATACGCAGCCTTCTTCGCGTTCCATTCCTTTATGTATGGGTTCGTCCCCTCTATTGTGTCCCTCTGTACCAGTTGGTCGCTGAAGTAGTCCACTACCGCGCTGATGGCGTAGACGCCACCGAGGCGCTCATACAGCGTAGGCTCCGTCATCGTTCCTCCGAGACCCCTCTGAAGCGTTGGAGAGCAGCCAGCACCTTCGAGTGGTAAACCCCTGCGCCCGCAGGGCGCTTCCCCTGGCTCGCCTTCGCCGGTAACGTCGTGGTCGAACCGGTCGCCAGGGTGTGGGTGCCGAAACCCTATCCGTAGACGCTGACCTGCGGCTTCGCATCGGTGGCTGATGGCCGACCCTGCGGTGGAGCGGCCGGCGGTGGCCGAAGCGACCCTGGAGGTGAACGGCCACCCGCTGCGGGCCCATGCCGCCGCGGACCACCTCGAGGAGGCCGTGGACCTGCTCGAGGACCGTCTCCGCCCGCAGCTCGAGCACCTCTCCAGCCATCTGCACACCAGGCAGCAGCGACCTGTCCCAAACGCGCAGATCGCGACCGCTTGACAACCATGGAAGCTTCAGACCCTGATCGGCTCGGTGGCAGATCCTCGGCGTGGCATGACTGATCCGGGGCAGGCGTCACGTCTCGCTGGTCGCGTACAGGCGCGAGCCGAAACTCAGGATCACCGCGGTCGCCTTCCCGCCCTTGGGGGCGACTCCCTCCAGGAACTGCAGCCGGGTCGCCGACGCGGGGGACGCATAGGTGCCGGTCCAGGTGGAGCCGACCCTCTTGGCCACGAACGCACGGAACGACGGGCCCGCCGGCGCCGTCCAGCCGACGACCGGGTTGCCCGACGAGACCGCGATCCGGGGCCGGGCACTCTGGATGCCCGGCGTGTTGAAGGTGTGGCTCACAAACGACCCGCCGCGGTTGTCGGCCGCCACGGTGCGCCCGTCCCGATTCCAGGTCACGTACGTGGTCGTACCGTCGACCTGCACGTCGGGCCAGAAGTTCAGAGTCCCGAGAGTCGCGAAGCCAGCCGAGGACCAGGTGCCGCCGGTGTTGCCCAGCGCCCGCCGAAGGTCGGTCTGGCCCGGGTCGAAATCCGAGCCGCCGCGGGCCCAGACAAGCGTCAGCGGGAAGGTGCTCGCCGGCGTCCGCGCCAGCGCCGGCGCACTGTCCCATAGCGGGCTGGCAGTGATCCGCCGCCGAGCATGGGAGGCCCCGCCGAGGGTGTAGGCCTGGAACAGATCGGTCTGGTCGAACTCATCGCCTGCGCTGCCTCCGGGGGCGACGTGCTCCCGCCAGACCGCCCACCACTGGCCCCCGGTAGCCACCAGGTCACCCTCGGCGAGGGACCCGTCCGGTCCGACGTGCGTCGACAGCAGCCGCCCGCCGGTGTAGGTCCCATCGGCCAGCCGCTTGGTGATCCGCAGCTCCAGGCGTGCGATGTCGACGTAGAGCAGGTAGGTGCCGGTCGCATCCCAGGCGACGGCGACGACGAAGCCATGGTAAGGCGTCGCCTCACGGGTCCAGGTCGTTCCCGACCCCTCGAAGTAATCGATCCGGACGCCGGTATTGCAGTTGCTACCCCAAAGATCGGCGAAGCCGTGCGCCACCTCGCCCGCGTCCCGCGCCAGGTCGACGTTGAAGGCGTCGAACCCACAGGGAGGATCGTCGACGGTGACCGGCTGGCCGAACGAGCCGATGGCTCGCGCGGGGGTTGCCAGCACGCCAACCAGCAACAAGGCGGCGACCAACGGGAGGAGTCGACGAGCCATGGCTATCCAGGCCCCCTTTTTGCTTGACCACCCACCGTGGGCGGCGACACCGACCGGACAAACCACGTCGAGCCTGATCGTCAGGACGTTCCTCGACAAGAGCGCCCAAGCCCAGACGCAAATACATCCGCTGGCGGCGTCGTCGGCCAGCTTCACGGATGAGCGACATCGAGAAGCGTCGAGGGAGGACTGCTTCCGCCTCGCTCCGAGCCGATCATGTGACACATGGCCCAGAGCCAGCGACCTCGGGCCTGCCAGCCAGTGCCGATTCCTCATTGGGGTCTCATTCGGGCCGGCAGCACACTTGCGGGACACGCCGTAGCCCGGGGGACGGCCCCGTGACCGGCGGGCCGTACTGAGGAGCGCCGGAATGCTGAGCGGCCTGTCATAGGACGGCTGCGGCCCCGCGACGCCGGAGGGAGGAAGCGTCGATGGTGGCGATCCCCAAGATGGCCACGCCGCGGGAGCGGCGCCAGCATTACCGCCAGAATATGCTCATCGGGTTTGACGCCTTGGCCGAGCTCTACTACGCGTACTGGGGCGAGTTCTTTCACCTGGCCGTGTTCGAGGCGGGCGACGACCCGGCCGACGTCGCCGCCGCCTACCAGCAGACCCACGAGCGCTACCTGGAGGCGATCGGGGGGAGTGCTGCGCGGCGGATCCTGGACGTGGCCTGCGGCGGCGGCGCGCTCTCGGCATGGTTGGCCGACCACACGACCGCGGAGGTGGTCGGCGTCGACCTGTCCGGCAGCCAGCTCGCCCATGCACGCGGCTGGCTGGCGGGTGGGCGCCGGCCGAACCTGCGGTTCGTCCAGTATGACGTCATGCGGCTCCGCGAGCTCGCGGAGCCGCCCTTTGACGCAGCCATCTGCCTGGACGCTGCCTGCTACCTGCCCGACCGGCGGGAGGCGCTGCGCCAGATCACGGTCCGCCTGCGGCCAGGAGGCCGCCTGCTGCTGGTCGACTGGTGCCGAGCAGAACGCCCAGCGGCGCTGCAGCGGGAACTGATCCTGGAGCCGCTCTGCCGCTACTGGGCGATCGCCGACCTGGAGACCGCCACGGGATACGGTCGGTTGTTCGAGGCTGCGGGCTTGCGCATCCACCGACTCGACGACCTGTCGGAGCAGGTCCTGCCCAACTGGGAGCGCGGCTACCAGGCGGCGCTGCATGCCCTGGCCGAGCCGGTCCGACTCGACCAACTGCTGCGCCTGGCCGCCAACTCGGTCAAACACGGCACCCTGGTCCTCCAGGCGGCCAAGGACCAATTCCAGGTCGCGCTACTCGCCAAAGCGGCGGCGGAGTCTGGGCTGCTGCGCTACGTGAGCATCCTCGCCGAACGAGCATAGGACGCAGCCAACCCTGCCCACACCCCACCGGCACTGTTGCGTCTGGTCAGCCGGCCAGGCGCCCAGGATTATTGGATGGGCCGGAGTCTGATAGGTTGCGCTGGATTCTCCCAGCTTCAGCAGCCGGAGCAGCCTGGCGTGCGGGGTCGCAACGGTGTCGCGGGCTTGCGCCTGGACGGTGATCGTGGAGACGGCGCTGTACTTTCCGCACATCCGTGTGCCGGAGACGTCATGATTCGCACAGATCCTGCTGTACTGGGACAAGGCGACAGCGATCGTCCCCTACTCCCTTTCCACTGACGAGAGCTCGGTCGGCCGGTACATGACGCAGCTGGCGCGAGCGCGGCTGGTCGAGTTCATCTCTCCCGACGAGCATCTGGGACGGTACGACGAACCGTTCTGTGCGAACTTCCTCGCGCTGGTCCAGACGCACGCGCTCATGGAGGTCCCAGAGCCGCGTCGCTCTACCCGGCTCCACGCGGAGAAAATGAGCTGGGCGCTGTTCGAGCAGCTGCGCCGACTGCGCCACCATCTCGACGGCAGGCTGGCCGACCTCGCCATGATCGAGCATCCGGCGCTCCGCCAGGTCAAGGCCGACGCCGTCCTCGACGAGATCCGCTCAGGCTGCCCGCATCTTCCGGGAGCCGAGATTCAACAAGCGAGCACCGCTGGCATATGCGGCGCTCGCCGGGAAACTGTAGGGCTCAACTGAGCCGCGGAAATGGTCCTCATCGCGTTCGCGCGGGTTTCCCCTTGTCCGAACCCCACCCCACTCCGCAAGGGTGGCACGCACGCGTCCGGCCGAGACCAGGTTGCCCTTCTCCTCGTAGTGCCGCAGCGCCTCGTCCAGGGCGGCGGCCGCCTCGTCGAGCCGACCCACCGGTCGCAACGCCTCGGCCAGGACCACCTGCCCCTCGGCCTGCAGGTCCAGCTCGTCGGTGTCGGCCGCCAGCGCGACCGCGCCGCGCACCAGGCGCTCGGCCTCGTCAGCCCGTCCTTGCGCGAGCAGGAGCTGGGCCCTGATGACCCGCAGGCGGAACTGGGTATCGATGTCACCGTCGGCCGCCATGCTCGAGGCGGTCTCGACGTACCGCTCGGCCTCGGCGTGGCGGCCCTGGGCTTCGAGCGCAGAGGCCAGCATGGCGGCGACAGCGGGCAGGTAGGCGCGGTCGCCGGCCGAGTCCAGGATCGCGTAGCCACGGCGAAGCTCACGCTCGGCGGCCGGCGCGTCGCCGGCCAGCATCTCCACGTAGCCGGCCATCTGCGCGCTCCCGCCGAGCATCAGCTTGCGCCCGATCTCCTCCATGATCGCCCGGTGGCGGGCCATGAGCGTTCTGGCAGCCTCGAAGTCGCCGGTCATCGCGCGTAGGCCGGCCAGCCCCTTCAACGCGGCGGCCTCGAGATCCCGGCCGACCCGAACAAAGGAGCAGGACGGTGCGCCGCCGAATGTTTGACCTTCTCATCTCCTCGACAGGGATCGTGCTGACCATCGTGCTGCTGGTCGCGGGTGGCCTGTTGTTCTGGGGTACAGCTTCGCGAACAACAGCGTGCGCGACCAGCTGGTCGCCCAGAGGATCTTCTTCCCGCCCAAGGGCAGCGAGGCGCTGGCCCCACCGGAGATCGGGCGCTACCTGAACCAGTACGCGGGTCAGCAGCTCGTCAACGGGGCCCAGGCCGAGGCCTACGCGAACCACTTCATCGCCGTGCATCTCAAGGAGACCGCCGGTGGCAAGACCTACGCCGAGGTCAGGACCCTGTCGCGGCAGAACCCCAACGACGCGAAGCTGGCGGGCCAGGTGCAGACCCTGTTCCGGGGTGAGACTCTGCGGGGCCTGCTGCTCAACACCTATGCGTTCTGGCAGATCGGACAGCTGGCGCTGATCGCGAGCATCGTCTCGCTCGCGCTGGCAGGGATCATGCTCGTGTTCACCGTCCTGGGTTTCTGGCACCTGCGCCGGGTGGCTCCGGCCGAGGAGCTGATGGCGCCCATCCTCGACTCGCGGAAGACCCAAGTTCCTGCCTGAGGGCGTGCAACCAGCCGCTACGGCAAGCGCCGATGCCCCCGAGCCGCCCTACCGGGGGCATCGCTGTGGTGGCGCGTATCGCGTTCCTACACATCCTGGGACGCAACTCTTCGTTCGTACGTCGGACCGTCAGGACCCGCCGCCGGTGACCGTTGCCTACAGCTGCAGGAGCTGCTTGGTGTCAGGCAGGTCGACCTTGTACATGGCGTCGAGGTACCGCAGCCCCGACTGGTGGTCCTCCTCGGAGAGGGACTCCACGGCGTCCGGCGGCACGATCACCTGGTAGCCCCGGAAGAACGCGTCGGCCGTGGTGTGGCGCACGCAGAGGTTGGTGTGCTGGCCGGCGAGCACGAGCGTGTCGACGGCGAACTGGCGCAGCAGCGGGTCGAGCCCGGTCTCGTGGAACGAGGAGTAGAAGCGCTTGGGGAGCACGAACTCTCCGTCGTGGGCGGCCAGCTCCGCGATGATCTGCGCCCCACGGGTGCCGGCCATGGCGTGCTCGCCCCATACCCGCAGCTCGAAGTCGCTGGGCAGGTGGGCGTCGTTGGCGTACACCACCAGCCAGTCATCCCGCTCGGCGCGAGCCCGCTCCAGGAGCTGCTGGATCTGCGGGACGATCCGCTCGGCCCGGGGGTTGGCGATCTTGCCGGTCATGAAATCGTTGACCATGTCGACGACCAATAGCGCTTTCATTCCAAGCCTCCTTCCGAAGGTGCTCTCGCCCACTCCAGTTCCACCCGACGTGGCCGTGAACACAAAGCCCGGCGACCCGGCGGAGGGATGGTCGAGGTTGCCGAACACCATCGCCTCCACGCCTGGGCGAGCTGGCTGATGAGCGGCGGGCTGTCGCGCGGGCCATCTCGGCGCTGCGGCTGACGCCGGTGCTGTTCGAGCTGGGAGCGCGGCCGCATCCGCCGCGGGAGCTGTACCGGGCATACCTGGCGCAAAGCGACGTGTTCATCGGGCTCTACTGGCAGCGCTACGGCCAGGTCAACCCCGGCATGGCGGTCTCGGGATTGGAGGAGGAGTTCGAGCTGGCGGGGGGGGTTGCCGGCACGGCCGCCATGCCAACGGGATCGACGCCGACCAGCAGGGCCTGCGCGCCGACCAGCCGGGTCCTGCGCACGATCAGCCGACCACCCGCCTTGCCGGCAAGGCGGGTGGTCGGCACATTCTTCTCAGACCGGCTGCATTCTGTACTTAGCTCACCGTGATACTGCCCTGCATCCAGGCGTGAATAGCGCAGAAGTACGACAGCGTCGTACCCGAGGGGGCGGTGACGGGGACGCTGATGGACGTGCCAGCCGGCAGCCACAACGTGTCGAGCCGGCCGTCGAGGCCGGACCCGCCGGCCACGTTGATGAACTGGGACTTGGTCTCGTCGGTGATCTGGGGGCCGACCGTGGTGAACACCTCGTCACACACCGTTCCAGGCGCCCCGCACCCGAACACCCCCTCGACGTCGGAGGGGAGCTCACTGGCATTCACGATCGTCAGGGTGTGCGGCTCCTCCGTCGCATCGTCATGGCTCAGCGTGAGCTGGTCACCGCTGTTGAGCGTCGTGCGCCCCGGGCTGAACCGAAGGTTCGAGAAGATCTTCGAGTTGATGTGGACGTCCTCGGTGCCCAGCGTGCGGATCGTCTTGTCCTGCGCGGCACTGGTCCCGGTAAGCGCGAACACGCTGCCGAGGGCGATCGCGGCTACCGCCGCTATCCGAGCGACCCGTGAGGTGGTCACTGCACGGATTGGTCCCCGCATGTCGTCTCCTTCGTCCGGGTGACTGGATTCGTCTGTGAACTGGCCGGTACCCGGGCTCGTCGCCAGCCCGTCGGTCCGCTTGCGCCTCACATTTCCTTCTCATGTCAGCGGCGACAGAGCAGGCAGACGCCGTATTCAGGGATAGGGCAGATCGCTGAAATTGCCCTACTACCCCGGCCGTACCCGCTGCTCGGCCTGACCTACAGGCCGGCACGGCTGTCCTGGAGCCAGTGGTCACCCCACGCCGATGGCGTCTCGGTCAGCTGTCGTGCTGGCCGATGAGCTGCAGCTCAGTGATCCGGTAGCGGAAGAACTCGCCTTGGCTCCAGCGGTCGGTGCCGAAGAACCATCCGAAGCGTCCGGCGCTGGGGACCGAAAGGCCGTCGAAGGTGGCATAGGCGGTGACCTTGCCTCCGAAGGGGTGCAGGCCCCAGGTGCCGGTGCCGTCGGGATCGCCCCAGCGGTCGAACACCACGGACCGCACGCGCCCGTCGGCGTCGAGCTCGTAATGCGTCTGGACCTCGACGGTGTCGATGCGGCAGCGGGCGGTGATGTGGCGATCGTCGGCGGCAGACCAGTCGACCCCGAAGCGCGGCAGCAGCGCGGTCGGGACCCAGATGGCCTCCGCAGCGGCCCGCCCGGCGGCGCTGCGGCTGACGTCGGGACCATCGGCCTGCATGAGGGGGAGCAGGCCGAGCAGCTTCCAGCGCATCTGCCCCTGCCCGCCGGCGTAGCGATCGAAGCCGGCGATGACCCCGGCGGCGCGGGCGGTCCACTGGAACCCGCGGTGCGGGCTGAGCGTCTGCTCGGCGCGGAACGGGAGCCAGCGGCCAACCTTGATGTGCCCGCGCATGCGCAGCCGCGCGGCCGTGGCCAGCGGGGTCCCGGGCGCGATCGCGGCGCGCAGGTAGCGGCGGACCGGGCCTGGGAGCCCATCGAGCTCGGCTTCGGTGAAGACCGCCGACGGCTCCAGGCGCTGCCGCTGGATGATCAGGTGGTGCACACCGTCGCGCTGGTCGTGCTCGACGAGCCGATGGCCGCCTGCCCGGCACCAGACAGCGAAGTCTCGCGTGGCGTGCGGATCGTCGGCCAGGACCTCCAGGAGCTCCCCGGGCCGCAGCTCCAGCATGGCCACGGCCGCGGTGGCGAGCTGCGCGCCGTCCGGGACGCCGCGGAGGTCCAGCGACCGGGTGCTGGTCGCGCTCATCTCAGCCCTTCCCCAGCGCCGGCTTCCCGGGACTAGGCGATCGGCCAGGCGGCCATCGGGGTCACGTCGTCGACGTTCCACGTCAGCCGGGCGTCGACGCTGACCACCCCGTGCACCGCCTGCACCTGGCGCACGAGCTCGGTGACCTGGCTGCGGCGCTCCACCTGGCCGGTCAGGCTCACCATCCCGTTGCGGGTCTCGACGGCGACGGCACCCCTGGGTATGCCGATACGACCCTGGACGATCTCGTGCGCAACCTCCCACGAGATCGCCTGGTCCGGCCGCAGGAACACCTTGAGCAGGTCGCCGCGAGTCACGATGCCCGCCAGCCTGCCCTGACCGTCGACCACCGGCAGGCGCTTGATCCCCAGCCGGATCATCAGCCGTGCGGCGGCGGCGACCTCCGTGCCCACCGGCACCGAGACGACCTGCCGGGTCATCACGTCCAGCGCGCAGATGCCGGCCGCCTTGCCGAGCCGCTGCCGGTGACGCAGAGCGTGGACCAGGCCGACGTCGTCGCCGCCGTGCGGGTAGCCCTGCTTCACCAGCAGGTCGGCCTCGGAGACGATGCCGACCAGTCTGTCGTCCTGGTCGACCACTGGCAGGGCGCTGATCCGCTTGCGCTGGAGCAGGTCGACCAGCTCGCGGAACGGCGTCGAGGGCCGCGCGGTGACGACTTCGGTGGTCATGACGGACTCGATCCTGTGCTCCATGATCATCCCTGCCTCGCTCGCATTTGCCTCTCTCGACTTCACGCTACGGCCGGCACCGGCACCCGCAGCAGGGCGCTTGGGCCCGGATCAGGTAGGGACTTTCGTCCCCGCGGCCCGCGGCCAGGCAGGCCAACCGGCTCCGGCCCCGCCGGCCTCGACGGAGGGTGCCGGCCGCTCCGCGAGCCGCCGGCCCTGACAATGGCAGCGGACCACCCGGGGACTGGGGACCCACAGGCCGCGGGTCGCCAGCCACTGCGTACTTCCAGCGCTGCCGGGTCCCGGCGCGGGTGGGACGTCCGGCCGGTGCTGCTGGACCCGGGCGGCGTCAGGCTCGACATGAAGGGCTCGGGCCCGGCATGCCCGCTCAGTCCTGGACATCCGTACGAGGAGGCTGCCGCCATGGTCGATCTGCACACCCGCTACCTGGGACTGGAGCTGCGCAGTCCGCTGGTCGCCTCTGCCTCGCCACTCACCGGCAGCCTGGACGACCTGCGCCGGCTGGAGAAGGCCGGCGCGGGAGCGGTGGTGCTCCCCTCCCTGTTCCAGGAGCAGCTCACCCAGGAAGCCAAGGTGCTCGAGCAGGTCGCCGGCGGCCGCTTCGGCGACCGAGCCAGCCAGTGGTCACTGGCCAGGCTGCACCGCTACAACACCGGGCCCGACGGCTACCTCACCCTGATCGCGCAGGCAAAGGCCAACCTGGACATCCCAGTCATCGCCAGCCTCAACGCCGTCGACCCCGGCACCTGGGTCCAGTACGCGCCGCTGCTGGAGGAGGCCGGCGCCGACGCCGTCGAGCTCAACATCTACTTCGTCGCCACCCACCTGGGCCTGCCTGGCCACCAGATCGAGACCCGCTGCACCACCCTGGTCCGCGCGCTCCGAGACCAGCTCGGGATCCCGCTGGCGGTCAAGCTCAGCCCCTACTTCAGCGCCATGGGCAACCTGGCGCTGCAACTGGTCGACGCCGGCGCCAACGGGCTGGTGCTGTTCAACCGCTTCTACCAGCCCGACATCGACGTCGAGACCCTCCAGGTCGCCGCCACGCTGGAGCTCAGCGACCCGGCGGAGCTGCGCCTGCCGCTGCGCTGGATCGGCATCCTGCACGGCCAGCTGCCGGTGTCCCTGGCAGCCAGCAGCGGCATCCACAGCGGCCTGCACGCCGTCAAAGCGCTGCTGGCGGGCGCGGACGTCGCCATGACCACCTCCGCGCTGCTGCGCATCGGTCCCGAGCACCTGGCCGCCATGGAGACCGAGCTGCGCCAGTGGCTGGACCACCACGGCTACAAGTCGGTGGCCGAGATCCGCGGCGCCGCCAGCCGCCGCAAGTCGGTGGCCGAGATCCGCGGCGCCGCCAGCCGCCGAGCCGCCGCTGACCCCGCCGCCTACGAGCGGGCCAACTACATCCGGACCCTGATCACCATCAGCCCATCCCACCGCTCTGGCTGATCCAGCCGATGGTGGCGATGCCGCGGGAGCAGCAGCCGGTAGCCGCGGCGCTGCCAGAGATCAGTCCTGCGCGATAGAAGCGCCGCCCCACTCCTCGGGAGCGACGTCGGCGAGCGTCTCGGAAAAGGTCCATTGATGGCCAGCCGGATCCTCGGCGGCGTATTGCCGCTCGCCGTACTCGAAGTCGGTCGGCTCCATAAGGATGCGTGCGCCGTGTTCGCGAGCCCGCTGACAGTGGCCGCGTGCGTCGTCCACGCGCACCATCACCGAGTGCGTGGCCTCCCCGGCACGCGGAGGCCTGCGATCATGGCGCACGTCGCCGATGATGACCGCCCCGTCTCCAAAGCTGAGCTGCGCGCGGTGGTTCTCCCCGATCCGGACGCGCTCGGCGAACCCGAAGGCGGCACCCAGCCACTCCACCGCCTCGCGTACGTCTGGGTAGATGAGCACCGGGATGACGGTGGCTCGCGGAATAGAGCGGTTGGTCTTCAACATCGCGCCAATCTACTCCAGTGCGGGCGGGCGATTCCGCCGATCTGGCGCATGAGTGCCGGATAGACGATGAAGAGGCGGAACGGCTGGATGAGCTTCATGTAGATCTCGCCGAGCCTGCCGCGGGGCTTGACGTAGATCCCCATGTGCGCTCGATAGCGGCCGTTGCCTTGCTCGACCCATGCAAGGTGCAGGACACCATGCACTGTGGCGTTGGAGAGTTCGGCAGCCCACTCTTCCTCGGTGCGGTACAGGGGAACAAAGCCGCCGGCGGCTCGCCGCATCGCGCCACCGATCAGAGGACTCTTCGCGCTGCCTCGAAGGTCGTCGGGAAGTCGAGCGCTCAGCGTCGTTTCAGTGCACCCGGGGATCGGTCGTTTCTTGGTGGCATCGTCCCAACCGAACAAGGCTCCTAGGCGAAATCGCACCCAAAAGAGCACGCGACCGGCCGCTGACTCCGAGTGAGCGGGATCGAAGGAGGCCATGCGCTCGAGGAAGGAGTCGAATTCGTCGGGACCGCCTTGTATCGGCAGCGCCCAGGCATCGAGCAGTCTGAAATCGGGGGCGATCTGCGCGATTACCCAAGGATGCGCTTCATGGGCGGAGTTCGGCAGCCTCACGTGGCCATCGATTCAGCATCGGCTTCGGTTGATGCGCTTCACCGCGTAACGCAGCAGTTCGGGCACCGCTCGGCGATGGATGATGGAGACCGCCGGCCACACGAGTGCCGCCATCGGCTTGTCGTAGCAGACGAACGTGGCGAAGGACACGTGCCCTTCATCGACGTGGAAAACGATTTGGGCGGTCATGAACCATGAGCTCGCCTCCATCCTGATCCAGCCGTCGCCGCGATCGGCGATCCGCCACCCGGCAAGGTAGTCCGGCGACGGCCGCGGCTCGAGACGCAGGCCGCAGAGCACCCGCCAGGCGACGAAGCGCGCCCAAGGGTGCACGCCTTCGACCGTGGCACGGGCCCACTGCTCCGGCGTCTTGTCCGTGGCCCTATTCGCAGTCGCGATGAAGAGGTCGACATAGTCGGGGCTCTCCAGAGTGCTGAGGGAGCGGATCGCCTCGGGGCTGTTGCGTTGTTGAACGACGGTCGGCACTGCGTCAGCTTTCACTCGTGCATCCCGGCCGTACGCCACTGAGTCGGTTCGGTCATGAGGGTGCCTCCTAGGTGTTCAGCCAGCACAGGACGATGATGACGATGAAGGGCGCCCACACCGGAATCCGGAGCAGATCGGATGGCCTCTTGCGGGTCATCCAAGCAAGCAGCAGTGCCGCGGCGGCATAGGCCGCGCCGACCAGGAAGACGACCGCGCCGCGCTCGTCGGCGGGCTCGCGCTGAGCGATCGCGATCAGGACCACGCCCGTGGTGGTCAGCATCAGACTGAGCGCGTGCCATGTGAACACGAGGAGCCCGCGCGTGTGCGCGCCGTCGCCGAACCGTGTGGGTTGGAAGTTGCGAGGGAGGCGGTCGAGCACCAGCCGACCAGTCAGCGTGTGACCGCCCGCGAGAACGAGACACAGCGACCCGGCGATTACCAATTCGACGTTCATATGCCTCGCTCCTAACCGGCCGGTCCCGTACGACTAGCTGCACGCGTGCCCGTCCTGTAACCTACACACATGTATGTATGTGATGCAAGATGACGATGGTAGCGACCTCGGGGCCCGGTCGGCTAACCCAGGCCGCTCGGCGCGCGCGGACTCGGAGCGCGTTGTTGGAGGCAGCGGCGCGGGGACTGTCCCGAGACGGGTACGCCAACCTGGTGCTCGAGCGAGTCGCACGGGAGGCCGGCTATACGCGCGGAGCGCTGTATCACCTGTTCGCCAACAAAGAGGATCTGGCGCTGGCGGTCGTGGGATGGGTCGAGGAGACCTGGTTTGCTGAGGTGGGCCATCTGCTCGCTGATGACACCGACCCGGTCGGCGCGCTCGTAGCGCTGGCGCGGGGACACGCCGTCTACTGCCGCCGCGACGTTGCCCGCGTCATGATGAACCTCGCGGTCGAATTCAGCGGGCAGGAGCATCCGGTTGGGCGCGCGGTCGAGAGCGTCGGGCGTCGGATCGTCGCCGACTGCACCCGGCTCATCAGCGCGGGTCGCCGGAGCGGAGCAATCCCGCCAGGGCCGCGGCCTCGGTTGCTGGCAGCCGCCTTTCTCGGCGCGCTGGACGGGCTCATGATCCACCTCTCGGGGCAAACACGTTTCGACGTCCTGCTCGCCGAAAGAGTGGTCCGAGGTGTGCTCGGGCTGCCGCCGGCGCCAGCCTCGACGGGATCCTCATAGCGATGAAGGCTTCGATGCCCCACTCCCGACCGAAGGTCGCCGTCCGTGGCGTCGCGCAACGTACCCGTGAGATCACTGAGAGCCTGCGTTCGCTCGAGGATGCTGCGCTTCGGTCGGAAAGCCTGCTGCCTGGGTGGTCCCGTCTGACGGTCGCGTGCCATCTGCGTTTCGGTGCCGAGGCGCTGCTGCGCATGACGCGGGACGCCCTGGCCGGAAAAGAGACAGCCTATTACCCGCGAGGGCGCGAGCGGCAACGGCCAGCCACGCTGGAGCCCCGGCCGGCAGAGTCACCACAAGACGTTGTCGAGTCGCTGGCGCACTCGAGTCAGGACCTCGATGACGTATGGCGATTGGTCGGGGACGATGCGTGGGAGACGCCGGTGGTGGAGCCCGCGGGCAACCCTGTTCTCGGGACACTGCCGCTTCACCGCGTGACACTGATGCGATGGACGGAAGTCGAGGTCCACGGCACGGATCTCGGCCTCGGCCTGTCCGATTGGAGCGATGACTTCGTCACGGCAGCGCTGCCTATGCGGCTGGCGTGGCTGAACACCCGGCGAACCAACCACCGCGCCGTCGACGAGTCGGTACAAGGCGCGTGGCTGCTGGAGCCGACGGGCAACGAGGCTTGGCTTGTCCGCGTCGATGGGACCGTCGTCTCGTCGTCACCAGCAATCGTCGGGACTACCAGTGACGTCACGTTCAGTGGTAGCAGCCGGGACCTGCTCGCGCTCCTGCTCGGCCGGCCGACGGTCGTCCCGCTCGAGGTGAGCGGTGACCCCGAACTCGCCGAGGCTTTCCCGCGCGCCTTTCCCGGACCATAGGCGCATTCGACGCTAAGACGTCCTGTCGCTCCCTTCGGCTGGTGAGAGCCGATTGAAACACACGACCGCACAAGCCAGCAGCACGAACGCGAACCACCGCCCCCGCATGCCTGTCCCACCGCATGCCAGACCGACCCAAGGGAGCGAAACGATGTCCAAGCACAGAAAGGCCCCCTGGAAGGAGGACCAAGTCCCTGCCGCCACGAGGCGGGTGCACGTGCCCGTAGAGCGTCGCCGGCCGTACGTTGCAGCCGCAAGCGACGTATGGCGAAGGGGACGGCGATGATCAGCCGGAAGATCCGCAACGTGATGACCCGGGAAGTGGTGACCGTCAACGAGCAGGCGCCGTTCACCGAGCTGGTCCGCCTCATGGCGGTGCACAAGGTGAGCGCACTGCCAGTGGTCGACGATGCAGGGCGGGTGATCGGCATCGTCTCCGAGGCCGACCTGCTCCGCAAGGAGGAATACCAGGACGAGCAGGACGGCCCGAACTGGCTGGAGCGGCGCCACGATCGGGTGGCGCGGGCCAAGGCGACCGGACGCACCGCCGCCGGGGTGATGACCGCGCCGGTCATCACGATCGGTCCGGAGGCCAGCGTGCCGGTCGCCGCCAGGCTGCTGGCGCGGCACGGGATCAAGCGCCTGCCGGTCGTCGAGGAGAACCGCCTGGTCGGGATCGTGAGCCGGGCGGATCTGCTGCGACTGTTCCTGCGTGACGACGAGGCGATCCACCGTGAGATCGTCGACGAGGTGCTGCTGCGGGCCTTGTGGATCGATCCAGGCACGGTCCTGGTGACCGTGCGGGACGGGGTGGTCACCCTGGCCGGGCACCTGGAGCGCAAGAGTCTGGTCCAGATGGCGGTGCATCTCACCCGCACCGTTCCGGGTGTGGTCGACGTGGTCAGCCGGCTCAGCTTCGAGCTGGACGACGATCGGCTCCCGCTGCCGCCAGTCCCGCTCCTCCCATGAGGATCGCTGAGCCGCGCGGCAGAGGAGGGCAACCACGAAACCGCTCGCGAGTCTCCACCGTGCTTCTGGAACCGGTCCGATGCGCCGCGGGCTGGCCAGCGAACTGCTGTTGGCCGCGTCGGTTGTCGGCCTGGCGGCGGGTGGCTTGCTGCGACTGGCCGGCCTGCCCGATGGAGCGTCGCTGGCGTGGGCGCTGACCACCGTCGTGGGGATCGTCCCGCTGCTCGGATCCGTGATTGCGGGGCTGCGCAGGCGCGAGCTCGGCGTCGACCTGATCGCCTTGCTGGCGATGGCGGGCGCGGTGCTGCTGGACGAGTACCTGGCCGGAGCGGTGATCGCGCTGATGCTGGCGAGCGGGCGGGCGCTGGAGGCGCACGCCAGCGGCAAGGCCAGCCGGGAACTGCGGGCGCTGCTGGACCGGGCGCCGAGGAGCGCTCACCGGTACCAGGGCGACGAGCTGGCCCTGGTCGAGGTCGGCGAGGTGGCCAGGGGCGACCGGCTGCTGGTCATGCAGGGAGAGGTCGTCCCCGTGGACGGCGCGCTGGAGGCGGCCCACGCCGTCCTGGACGAGTCGGCGTTGACCGGGGAGTCGTTGCCGGTCGAGCGGGGACGCGGCGACCCGGTTCGCAGCGGGGCGCTCAACGCCGGCCCCGCCGTCGACCTGCGGGCCACGGCCGTTGCGGCCGACAGCACGTATGCCGGCATCGTGCGGCTGGTGGAGCAGGCGCAGTCCCGTAAGGCCCCGTTCGTCCGTCTGGCCAACCGGTACGCGCTGATGTTCGTGCCGCTCACGCTGCTGATCGCGGGCGCCGCGTGGCTGTTTGCGGGCGACCCGGTGCGCGGCCTGGCCGTCCTGGTCGTGGCGACGCCGTGCCCGCTGATCCTGGCTGCCCCGGTCGCGATCGTGTCCGGGATGTCGAGAGCAGCCCGCCGCGGCGTCATCGTCAAGGACGGCGGCGCGTTGGAGACGCTGGCCACCGCTCGGGTGCTGCTGCTCGACAAGACGGGGACGCTGACGGCGGGCTCGCCGCGCCTTCGCGAGGTCAAGAGCTTCGGCCGGCTCGGGCCGGCCGAGCTGCTCCGCCTGGCCGCCTCGCTGGACCAGGCATCACCGCATCCGCTGGCCGCCGCGATCACGGCGGCGGCGCGGCGGCGCGGCCTGGCGCTGTCGTTTCCGACCGAGGTCGGGGAACGGCACGGCGCCGGTATCCGCGGCGTGGTCGACGGCGATGCCGTGGCACTGGGCAACGCCGAGTGGGCGGCGGGTGCGGAGCTGCCGGCGGCCGCCCGGGCGCTACGGCGCCGCGGCGCGCTGGACGGGGCTTCGTGCGTGTTCGAGGCGGTCAACGGGCAGCTGGAGGGTGCGCTGGTCCTGGAGGACCCGCTCCGCCCCGACGCCGCCCGGGTCCTGCGCGAACTGCGCCGGGCCGGCATCCGGCGAATCGTGATGGTCAGCGGCGACCACGCCGAGGTTGCCGAATCGATCGGCGTGGCCGTCGGGGTCGACCAGGTTCTATCGGAACGCGACCCCGCGGACAAGGTGGACGCCGTCCAGGCCGCCCGCAGGGAGGGCGTGACCGTCATGGTCGGCGACGGGGTCAACGATGCCCCAGCCCTGGCTGTCGCGGACGTTGGCGTGGCCATGGGCGCCCGGGGCGCGACCGCCTCGTCGGAGTCGGCCGACGTCGTCCTGACCGTCGATCGGCTCGACCGTCTCGGCGAGGCGATGCGCATAGCCCGCCGCTCCCGGGCGATCGCGCTGCAGAGCGTGCTGGTCGGCATGGGGCTGTCGCTGGTGGCGATGCTGGTGGCCGCCGGCGGCTGGCTGGTCCCGGTGGTCGGCGCGGTGGTCCAGGAAGCCATCGACGTGGCCGTGATCCTCAACGCCCTGCGCGCCCTCGGTGACCGATGGCGGCCACGACGCCGCGCGCAGCGCCCGCTCGCCGACCGCGTCGACCGGCTCCGCCGGGAGCATGACGAGCTGGCGCCGTGGCTGGACCGGGTCCGCGACGTCGCCGACCACCTCGAGCCTGGCGCCGGTCACGTCCGCGACCTGGAGGAGGTCGGCGGCTTCCTGGAGCGGCAGCTCCTTCCCCACGAGCGGCGCGACGATGAGCTGGCCGCTGCCGGGCTCGCGGACCTCTTCAAGGGGGAGGACCCGCTCGGCGCGATGCGTTCGACGCACCTGGAGATCGCGCACCTCGTCCGCCGCTACCGGCGCCTGCTGGACAGCCTGTCTTCCACCGGCGCCACCGTCGAGGACGTGCTGGACCTGCGCCGTACCCTGTACGGGCTGGACGCCATCCTGCGGCTGCACAACGCGCAGGAAGAGGAGCTCTACGACTGGATCGGCCAGCCCCAGCCCGGTCCCATCGCGGCCAGGACGTGAGCTGCGCCCATCGAGACGGTTGGCCGTAGCCTGAAAGTGGCGCGGCGATGCGCCAATCGGCGATGCGCCAATCACCGGCGGTCGTTCGGGGAGGGTGATGGATCCGGAGGCGGTTGTCCGGGCTCGGCGGGATGCGTTGCGGCTCCCGCGGGTCCTGCTGGTGGAGGACGAGCGGGAGCTGGGCGAGATGCTGGCGCGGCTGCTGCGGGCCGAGGAGTTCGTCGTGGACATGGCCGAGGACGGCCAGACGGCGCTGCACCTGGGGTTGACGCGCCAGTACCACCTGTTGCTCATCGACCGGGGGTTGCCGGTGATCGAGGGTCTGGACGTGCTCGGCCGGCTGCGCTCCCGGGGGGTGACCGCCCGGGCGCTGGTGCTCACCGCCCGGGGGTCGGTCGGCGACCGGGTCGCCGGGTTGGACGCCGGCGCGGACGACTACCTGACCAAGCCGTTCGCGGTGGAGGAGCTGCTGGCGCGCCTGCGGGCTCTGCTGCGGCGCCACGAGGACACCGCCGGCGCGCTCGACCTCGGCGGTCGCTTCCTGGACCTCGGCAGCCGGACCGTCCAGGGCGGCCCGGACGCGCCGGTGGAGCTGACCGAGCGGGAGGCGGCGCTGCTGGCGACGCTCGCGCGGCGCTCCGGAAGGACCTTCACCCGCCAGGAGCTGCTCGACCTGGTGTTCGACGGCGCCGACGGGCTCGCCGTGGTCGACACCTACGTCCACTACCTGCGACGCAAACTGGGCCGCCGGGTGGTGCGGACCGTCCGCGGCACCGGCTACCGGCTGGGCTCGGCGTGACCATCCCGGAGACGGCGGTCCGGCGGGCATGGCTGACCTTGGCGGCGCAGTCCACCGCGGCGCTGGCGGTGGTCCTGGTGATCGTCGGTGGCGTGGCCTGGGTCCTGCTCGTGCACAACGAGCGGGTCTCGGAGGACGGGCTGCTCGAGCAGGCGGTGCGGCCCGCCGCACTCGACGACGTCACCGATCCCCCGCCGGGAATCGCCCTCTTCGTGGTCGATCGGACCCGCCGCATCGTCGAGAGCACCCCTGGCACCCGGAACGGGCTGTTCGACCCGCGCGGTCTGCGCGCTGGTCGAACAGCACCGGTCTGGGGCGGCCACACCGTCAGCGGCATCCGCTACCGGAGCCTCACGGTCGCCGGCGGGAACGGCTGGGTGCAGGC
>WNGL01005860.1_pt1 | contig 31383 bp, 26 predicted proteins | sample 5400591 | NCBI WGS metagenome assembly WNGL01 (sample SAMN13153377, study PRJNA577476) | soil metagenome | isolation source: 80 cm soil or saprolite under Garry oak tree replicate 1 | place: USA:California | collected 2016-06-15
GGCGGCCCTCTCCCTGCGCAGACATCCTGATGCCTCCGCCTTTCTCCAGGCGTTTACCGGCAGTCATCGCTTGATCCTGGATTATGTGCAGGAGGAGATCCTTGACCCCTTGCCTGAGACACAGCACCGTTTCTTGCTGCACGCGTCAGTGCTGGATCGCATAAATGCCGAGATCTGCCAGGCACTGACTGGAGAACAGGCCAGCCAGCAGATGCTGGAATCCCTGGAGCGCGCCCACCTCTTTCTGGTTCCCCTCGACGAGGAGCGGCGCTGGTATCGCTTTCATACCCTCTTCCGCGAGGTGCTGCTGGCGCGTTTACAGGCCAGGGAGCCGGAGCAAGTAGCACACCTGCACCGGGAGGCGACAAGCTGGTATGCGGCACATGGCTTGCTGCATGAGGCGATCCCGCATGCGCTCGCGGCCGGCGACTTCGCGTCGGCTGCCGATCTGCTGGAGCGCTGGATTCTCGCGCAGCACTGGCGCAACGAGTTTCATCTGCTGCGCCGCTGGGCCGCGCGGCTCCCCGAAGCGGTGCTGCATGCGCGCCCAAGGCTCAGTTTCATCTATGTCCATGCGGTGGTCCTCACCTCACCGCGTGGACCCGGGACCTTGGAGCGCGTAGAAGCCCCTCTGCGCCAGGCGGAAGAGGGCTTTCGCGCCAGTGGTGATCGGGCTGGGCTTGGGTCGGCGCTGATCGTGCGGGCCGTCCTCACCAGCCATCAGGGAGCCTTTGCCCAGGCGTTCGGGCTAGGCAAGCAAGCGCTGGCCTTGCTACCCGAGGACGAGATCCACTGGCGCGGACACGCGCTGTGCCTGGTTGGATGGGAGGCCGCCCTCGCAGGAGAGCTGACGCACGCCCGGGCGCTCTTGCGGCAAGGGCTGGCCCTGTATGAACGCGCGGAAATCTTGCCCGGCACGCAGTTCGCCCTGGCCGAACTCGGCGATGTCTGCCTGGAACAGGGCGAGCTACACCTGGCCACCCGCTACTTGCGCCAGGCGCTGGCCAGCTCGCAGGAAAACCGCGTCCTCGCGCAACTCCAGCTCACACTTGTGACGGGAGAGCGGGAGACGTACTATGAGCGCATGGCCCGCTACGGGCTGGCGAGTCTTGCCTACGAGTGGAATGACCTCGACGCGGCAGAGCGGGAGCTGGGCGAGGCCCTCTTGGGTCCGGCGGAATGGCGACATGTGCTGACCGGTGGAGTCCTCTTGCAGGTGCGCCTGCTGCTCGCCCGCGGAGCCGCCGAACAGGCCCGCGAGGTGCTCGCTGACCTGGCGGTGCAGGCGTCGCGACCAGAGGTGCTGCGAGAGCTTGAGATGTGCCAGGCCTCCCTGGCGCTCGCGGTCGGCGATCTCGTCACCGCGCAGCGCTGGGCGGCCTCCACTGCGCCAGAACCCGCGTCCCTCACACTCACCAGGCGCGAGGAGGAAGCCCTCCTCCGCGCGCGCGTGCGCCTGGCCGAGGGCCAGGCCGAAGCAGCGCTCGACGTGCTCGCCCACTGGCGGCAGGAGGCCAGAACGGGGGAGCGCCAGCGCAGCGCCCTGCACCTCTTGGTCCTGGAGGCGCTCGCGCAGCAGGCCAGTGGCGCAGGGCCGCAAGCGAGGGCAACGCTGCTCCAGGCGCTCACGCTGGCGCGGCCCCAAGGCTACCAACGGCTCTTTCTGGACGAAGGCCAGGCTATCGCCTCCCTGCTGCAAACCCTCGTGCCAGCCCTGCGCGAGGAGGCCCTGGCTGCCTATGCTCGGACCCTGCTGCGCGCCAGCCGCTCGGCGCAGGCGAAGCTGGAGGCTCTCCCCGCAGGCCTCGCGTCCCTGACTCCCCGGGAACGCCGCGTCTTAAAGCTGCTGGCCGAGGGCGCCTCCAACCAGGAGATTGCCAGGCAACTGGTGGTCTCGCTCGCCACCGCCAAGAAACATGTCGCCAGTATCTTGAGCAAGCTGGGAGCAGCGAATCGCACGCAGGCCATTGCACGGGCACGCGCGCTCTCGTTGCTCTGAGCGCCCTCCTCGAGCATCACCCAGAGGCGCGGCATGGCCAGGATCGCGCCGATGCAGGCCGTCATGCATGGTATCCTTTTGGCTACCCTCTCCTGGCTGCTCCTCTCCGCTCTCGAAAGTATCCTTTTGGTAGCCTTTTGGCGACTGTGTTCCACCTGCTCGGAGGGTATCCTTCTTCTTAGAAGACGAAACGTCATCCGAAGGGAGCACCAGTGTATGAGATATGTCATTCGGGTGAAGGGACACCTGGACCCCTTCTGGCAGGAGTGGTTTGAGCACCTCGCGATCACGCACCAGAGCGATGGCACGACCCTGCTTTCCGGTCCCATCCGTGACCAGGCGGCGCTCTACGGCCTCCTTATCAAAATGCGCGATCTGGGGCTGACGCTCCTCGAGCTGTCGGCGAGTGCGCCGATCTCGCCTCCAGAGGAGTGAGCAGTGCCTTTCCGGTTGCTCTTCATCGCTGCTCTTGTGCGGACGACACGCAACGCTTCCTGATTGATTGAAGACATACACAAAGGAGGAACAGAAATGAACACATCACTACATCATCCCAACGACGATGCAACTACACCAGTGCTGATTGGCGAAAGGTTCGCCACACCAGCCACGCAGGCTTCGCCGGAAGCGACCCGGTGGCTCGCGCTTGGTGCCGTCGTCGGCCCGGTCCTGTTCACCCTCGCCTGGCTCATCCTCGGCGAGCTCAGCCCGGGCTACACAGCCTGGGGCATCCGAATCGCGCCCTACTCACCCATCAGCCAGCCCATCAGCGGCCTGGGCCTGGGCATCACCGCCCCATTCATGAACACGGCCTTCGTCCTCTGTGGGCTCCTGACCCTGGTCGGCGTCGTCGGCATCTTCCAGGGCATCAGGGAGATGGGCGCCCTGGCGCGTTGGAGCTGCACGGTGCTGCTCGCGCTTTCGCCACTGGGCATGGCGATGGACGGCATCTTCACCCTGGAGTCGTTCCTGCCTCATACGGCGGGCTTCCTCCTGGCCACTGCGAGCCCGGTGCTGACCTTCGTGGTCATCGGGCTCTTGCTTCGCCGCGTCAAGAGCTTTCGGCGGTTCAGCACCTGGCTGCTGCTGGGCAGTCCGCTGACGCTGGCGCTGGTGGTCCTGTACTTCCTGACCTTCTCGCCCACCGTGGCGGGGATTCAAACCGGGGTGGCAGGCCTGACGGAGCGCATCCTGGTGGTCGAGGTCCACGCCTGGTTCGTGGCCCTGGGCTGGCTGGCTTTCCGCAGGGCGTCTCAGTCGGTCGCTTTGCGTGGCTGATGCCCTTGGTAAACACTTGTCCCGGAACGAGATGATGAGAAAGGAATCCTTATGAACAGACCTGGAAGAAAAGCGCTGATTATTGGCTTTGGGATCGCCGGACCTATCGTCGCCTTGTTCCTGCAACGGGCAGGCATCGAGGCCGAGATCTATGAAGCCAGGGCCTCCTCGACCGATTATGGTGGGCTCTTCTTGAACACGGCCTGTAATGGGCTCGGCGTACTCAAGACGCTCGGGCTCGACGAGCAGGTGTCACGCCAGGGATCGCCGATTCCGCGCATGGTGATCTGGAGTGGGAACGGCAAGCGTCTTGGCGAGGTCCGCAACGGTGCCAGGGCGGAAGTGGGAGCCCCAAGCATCAATATCCTGCGCTCCCGCTTGCACCAGGTGCTGCGTGAGGAAGCCGAGCGAAGGCGGATCAAGATCGCCTTTGGCAAGAAGCTTGTCGGCCTCTCGACAGGTGCGCAAGGCGTGGCCGCCACCTTCGAGGACAGCACCACAGCCGAAGCCGATTTCCTGGTCGGTTGTGACGGTATGCACTCTCGCGCCCGCCAGCTCATCAATCCCGACGCTCCAGCCCCCCACTACACGGGCCTGATGAGTACAGGCGGCTTCGCGCAGCACTCGAGCTTTCCTCCCACCCCGGACACGATGCACTTCGTTTTTGGCAAACGGGCCTTCTTCGGCTATCACGTCAGCTCCTCTGGAGAGATGTACTGGTTTGTCAATTTCTCGCAAAAAGAAGCGCCTGCCAGGGGAGAGGTAGACATGATCGTGAGTGACGCGTGGCAAGAGCGGATGCTCGATCTCTTCCGAGAGGATCTGCCACGCGTGTCCGAGATGATCGGGGCAACGCAGAGCACAATCATCGGCTATCCGATCTATGATATTGTCACGCAGCCCATCTGGCATCAAGGTTCGGTGGTCCTGCTAGGTGATGCGATCCACGCGGTTTCACCCCAAGCTGGACAAGGCGCATCACTAGCCATGGAGGATGCGATGGTGCTGGCCAAGTGCCTGCGTGACCGAAAGGATCACGCGCTCGCCTTTGCGACCTATGAGCGCCTCCGGCGAGCGCGCGGCGAGCGCATGGTCCGCTATGGGCGCAGCCTGAGCCGACAAAAGGTCCTGACCAATCCGATTCAGGTGGCGTTTCGGGACCGGCTCATGCCGTTTTTCCTCAAGCTTTTCGCCAACCCTGCTGCACTCGATTGGGTCTACTCCTACAAGATCGATTGGGATGAGCCGGTGGCGGGAACGACAAAGGCCGTGGAACAAGGCTCCCGGCTGGCACGGTGAGCCACCTGACAAAAGGAAGCCGTGTCTCCTTGCCATCCAACCGTTCACGAGTCAAGAGAGGAGGAGTCCCTTCATGACAGACAACAATCCGTTGCCATCCCCCGATTTACACGAAGAAACGCGCCAGATCTGGGACCAGAATGCCGCATTCTGGGACGATACCATGCGCGAGGGCAACGCCTTCCAGAATATGCTCATTGCCCCCGCCTGTGAACGCCTGCTCGCTTTGCAAGCTGGTGAAACGGTCCTGGAGATCGGCTGTGGCAACGGCGTCTTCGCGCGTCGGATGGCGCAGGCTGGCGTTCACATCGTCGCGACAGACTTTAGCGCACAACTCCTGGAGCGCGCTCGCGCCCGCACCACCGAACACACGGAGCGCATTGAATACTGCCTTGTCGACGCCACACGCGAGGACCAGATTCTCGCGCTGGGTCGGCAGCGCTTCCATGCTGCCGTCTGCAACCAGGCCATCATGGACATGACCGAGATTGATCCCTTGATGCGGGGCATCCGCCAGGTGGTGAAACCCGGTGGCCGCTTTGTCTTCTTGATCTGTCACCCCTGCTTCGATCATTCTGGCATCAGCCTGAGCGCCGAGGAGACCGTCGTCAACGGCGAAATCGTCACCAGCTACGCGGTCAAGGTCACGACCTATCTGAGCTATCGTCCCCGCAAAGGCGTTGCTCTGCTGGGACAACCTGTTTGGCAGTACTACTTCGATCGTCCGCTCCATGTCCTCTTCAACGCCTGCTTTCGCACCGGCATGGTCCTGGACGGATTAGAAGAGCCCGCTTTCTCTCCGCCTCCGGACGATCCGCAGAGACAGTCCGCCTTCAGTTGGGCGCAGTATGATATCCCGCCCATTCTGGTCGCCCGCCTGCGCATTCTGCACGAACAGCATTCCCAGTGACGCGTGCTCCAGTTTTGGAGCGTCTCCAAGCCTGGGAAACGAGACTGCTTGAAATGCTCTCAGCCGAGCTTCCGAATGGCTCCGTACGAGTCTGCCATGCCTGGCCGAGCCGTGCTCTAGAAAAGGAGAAATACTACTCGCGCGTCGGCTCGAAGAGGAACCGTCTCTGCTGGGAGCCGGCGCGCATCTGTTAGTTGTTGCACGCAAAGCGTAGTCAGCATATCCATCTACACTGGAAGCACTTCGCCTTTCTTGAGCCGATATGCCTCTTACATCGGCACTTCCACGTTCGTCTTGGCTGGCCTCCCAGAGGTCGATGTCGCTCGCTCATCAGCCAGAGTTGGCGGCTTCCGTAGTCGAGGCACCGGAGAGAACACCACCCACAGCTAGGTCGACAGCAGACCCACTGCGCCTACCAGAAGCGTCAATTGCAGTCCGATCCACGCGCCCAGAAAACCACCCAGGAGAGCTCCCACGGGAGCAGCACCGGAGACGAGTAAGCGATAGCTGGCATTGGCCCGTCCCTGCAAGTGATCTGGAATGAGCGCCTGGCGAATGCTATCCACGTGGACATTGCAGCCGGTGATCCCAAGGCCTTGCAGGAAAAACGCGCACAACAGCAGGACCAAAGCCCCCAGTGTTGAGCTGGTAATGAATGGGAGCACGAGGAGGGGAACGTCACTCATGGCCGCTGTCCCCACGATCGTGAGGCCGACGCCGATGCGACGAGCTATGGAGCCGGTGAGGAGGGCTCCACACAGCGCACCGGCGCTGCCGACGGCGAAGAGCAGGCCGAGGATCCCTGAACTGTAGTGCAGCTGGCGAACGGCGTAGGGGATGAACACCGTCAGGATCACCAGCCAGAACAGGTTGTAGGTTGCCGCTTCTCCAGCGAAGGCACGCAGGTAGCGATTACTGAACGTCACGCGAAAGCCTTCGCCAATTTCGTGCAGCAGGCGATGCACATTCGTCGCGGATGCTGGCCTGGACTCAGGTGTGCGCATCAGCACGAGGCTTGCAGCTGCCACAAAAAAGGAGAGCGCATCGACAACAATCGCGATGGGTGCGGAAACGCTCTGCACCAGCAGCCCGGCCAGGCCTGGGCCACCAATCTCCGCTATGGACTGGCTCGCACTGAGCTTACTGTTCCCCTCAACGAGCTGATCCCGCTGCAGCAGGATCGGCAGAAATGCCTGGAAGGCCAGATAGAATATCACCGTCAGACACCCGACCACCAGGGTAATGCCATACAGATACTCGATGCGGAGCCAGCCCAACACGGCCAGCACCGGTATCAAACCCAGGAGGACTCCACGCCCGATATTCGTCACCAGGAGGATCGGGCGGCGACGGTGGTGATCGACCCAGACGCCTGCAAACAGGGTGAAAAACAGAAATGGAGCGAATCCAGCCGCATAGAGGAACCCCAACTGCACGGAGGTGGCCTTGAACAGGATGACAGCAGTTAATGGCAAGGCGAGGGTGGTCACCTGTGACCCGACCAGGGAAACTGTTTCTCCTGCCCACAACTTGAGAAAATCGGCATGGTGCCAAAGCGTACCGAAACGCCTGGAAGGATGACCGTCCTGGTGGGTGTGTGCTCTCTCGTTCGACATCATTGCTCTTCCTTTCTCCTCGCTGGGAGATGCTCCAAAACTGGAGCAAGGTCAATATTCAACAAACGACAACGATCGAGCGGAGAGAAGTGAGTCACGTCCGCTCAATCGCTTTCCTTGCTCACCAGATGGTTTTCCTCGGACCCGCCTTTCCCGGCTGGTCTTCGATTCCCCAACTCCAGGTCATCTTCGGAGTAATCACGAGATAGAGTCCTGGGCCAAAGTGGGCCTGGCTTTCAGCGACCTCGGCCTCGCCGTGGACCCTGATTCCCAGCGCCTGCCAGGGTCGAACCGACTTGAGCTCGTCAATGACCAGCGAGACTTTCTTATTGCCTGCCACCACATTTTTGTACTTGCGCGTGTTCTGGATGTTATACCCGCCCACATAGAAGTGTGACCCATCAAACGAGAAGCCAACCGCGTCCACCGTGGGTTGTCCATCAGGAGCGACGGTGGCGATCCGGGCAATACGTTGCGTCTGGAGGAACGCCAACTCTTGTTCAGAAAACATCGGGTATCTCCTTATATGTTACTATTTTTCCAGACCCTTTCGACCAAGGGTCAGCAGGATACATCCCTGCTCGATAACCACTGCCGGGGAAAGACTTGTTTCTCCACACGGCTCGACCGGTACGGAAAGATCGTTCTTCCCCTGGCAGCGCACCTTCGCCAATCGATGATTGGAGGGACGTTGCTTCGAGCACCCGCTATAGAAGGACCCGACACTCCCAGGAGTTTCTCCAGAAAGGAAGCGCGAGGATGTGGTACGTTGGATTGGATTGGGCGGACACCCATCATGACGTGGACGTGCTGGATGAAGCCGGCAAGCGCGTGGGAGCGCGGCTCTTTGCCCACAGCCACGACGGGCTGAACGAGTTGAAACAGTTTGTGTTGAGCATTGCGGCTTCGCCCGACCAGCTGGCCTGCATTGTCGAAACGAACCATGGATTGCTCATCACCTTCCTGCTGGAAGCTGGGTTCCCCGTGTATCCCGTGAACCCGAAGACCGCCAATCAGTTGCGCAAAGCGGCAGGTGCCAAGACCGATCAGATTGACGCCCATTTGCTGGCGAAAATAGGTCGTCTTGACCTGGCTGAGCTGCGCCGCCTGGAGCCGGATAGCGCCACCGTGGCTGAGTTGAAAACGCTGACGCGTGATCAAGATGCCTTGATCCAGACCCAAACCCGTCTGGTGAACCAGTTGACGGCCTGCCTCAAGGAGTACTATCCCGCTGCCTTGCACCTGTTTGCCAAAGTGCAACAGCGCTCCACCCTGCTGTTTTTGCAGGCGTATCCCACACCGCAAGCGGCTCAGGCGGCCTCGGTGGAAGAGATCAGCGCGACCTTGCGCACGGGCAAGCATACCAGATCGACGCAAGTTGCGCCCAAGATCTTCGAGGAGCTGCACCGTCCCCACTTGGTTGGAAGTCCAGTCATCGTGCGGGCCAAGTCGCGTCTGATGCTCTCGTTGGTCAAGCAACTGCTGGTGGTGATCGAGGAGATTGCCAGCTACGATGAGGCGATCAGCACCCTTTTTTTGACCCATGCTGACCAGCAGATGTGGCGTTCGCTGCCTCGTGCCGGCAAGCGTCTGGCCCCGCGTAGGCTTCCAGAATGGGGCGATGATCGCAGCCGCTACGCCGATGCCACCAGTATCCAGACGCTGGCCGGGACGGCTCCCGTGCCGTTCCAAAGTGGCAATTACGCCAAAGCGCACAAACGCTTCGCGTGCTCCAAGCCCCTGCGCAACGCCCTGCACCAGTTCGCCTGGCAATCGACGAGGAAAGAGGCCTGGGCGCTTGCCTATTATCAACGCAAGCGTGCTGAGGGCAAAACGCACAGTATGGCTGTCCGAGCCTTGGCCAACGTCTGGGTGAGAATCATCTATGGCATGTGGGAGCACAAGACCTGCTATCAGACCGCGACGTTTGAAGCGGCGAAGCTGGCTCATGCTCCCCGCCAACACGTCGCCTGAGTCGCGGCCACGCCTGCCGGTCGCGCCCCCTTGATGGCTCTGGGCGCTGCAAGGTCCCTCCGAAGGCGTGGCTGCCGCAGCCCGCCACCGCGTTCCCGACTCCCGGTGTGGGTTGCTTCCAACAGACCACGCCGAGTCAAGGCCGCGCAGGAGGTGGGGCGGTCGGGTGCGGGCGCGGTCGGGTGCGGGCGCGCTCGTCTTGGCCTTGACCGGCGTGGTACACTTGCTTCCCCACACGGGAGGCAGCTTCACTCACGTTCACCTTGCTTCCTCCTTTCCCGGTTTTGACTCTTGACATAGAGGGTCTTTTTCTCTGCAGAACTGCTTTCAGGGAGGGGTCTTCCCTGGCCGTTTTGCTGCCAGCACGCCCTTTTCCTTCAGCTTGAGGTAGAGCGAGAGGGCAAGACCGAGTTCCGCCCCCCCAATGAGGTAGGCCCCCAACACATCACTCGCCCAGTGGTCGCCCAGGTAGATACGAGAGGGGCCAACCAGCACGACAAACAGCGCTGGCACGAGTAACAAAGCCAGACGCCACCAGCGATTCCCTTTGAAGAGGATGATGCCAAAACAGAACAGCAAGCCCCAAAAGGCGATATAACTCATCACATGCCCGCTGGGAAAGCTCGCTCCTGTCGCATGCTGGAGCACCTCCACCAACCTCGTTGTTGGGCGTGGGCGATGTACGATCACCTTGATCAGCTCGTTCAAAAGCTCAGACGTTCCGGAAAGACCGACGATCATGACGGCTTCTAACCGCAGGCGTATCATCCAGAAGATGATGGCAGCCAGAACGACGAGAGCTGCGAGGAGCGGCGTACTCCCAATGTAACTCACGGCAAGCATGGTCGCACGCAGCCACGGAGCCTGGTTAGCCTGCAACTCACGCGTAATGGCGATGTCAAGGCTGAGGACGAGATGAACGGAGACGAACCAGGCCAGGAGTCCAAAGAGGCACAGCAGGAGCGCGTACACCCCGAGCAAGAGGTGGCCACGCCTGACGGCACGATACCACGGGACACGGGCGGCTGCTCCTTTGTGGTGTGCCCCTGTGACCAACTCTGACGTCCTATCCTCAGGGTGTTCGTCGCTGGGTTGCTGCTCCATAGCTGCTCCTCACGGCCTTGACTGCTCCTGAGAGAGACGATGAGCACGCGGCTCGTCATTCACAGGTCATCGACTCCGGCCAGGTGCGAAGCCCTGTGCTTCGCACGCCGCTGTGCCAGCACAGCAGCGATCCAGGAAGATGAACAAAAAGCGTGCGCTCTCAGGGTACCTCTCCAGGAGACGTGCCTTCTGTTCAGAACTATAGCAACCGCACATGAGACGAAGATGAAAAGAGGTGGAGCCGAGAGCAGCGCGTGTTTCTCATCGTCATTTCATCTGTCTGGTGTAGAGTAAGAGCAGTGGGAATGGACTGCGTCCGTGCGACCGGTTCACTCCGCGTTGGCGTCTTCCAGGCAAGCCAGTGCAGAAAGGAACGAGGAAGAGGAAGCCGTTGACTCCTGGCAGGTATGTGCGCGTCTTTGACCAGGGAATGGCGCATTGGGTGAAGATCCTGCGTGCGTGCCCCGTTGGACATGGCAAGTGGCCGTGCTGGTACGAGGTGGAATTTCTCGGTGGTCGCGATGATGGCAGACAGGACCGCATTTCGGTCGCCTACATCGAATGGCCCTATGGTCACGCCATTCTTGATGAGCAGACCAACGTAGAGGGATGTAGTCAACCGCCAGGCGCTTCGACATAACCTCCTGGCTCTCTATTCTTTGGTGAAGTGATCAGGGGCTTGCGGTAAAGAAAGACTAGCTACGCATTTGGAAAGCACCCATCATCGTATGCTCAATCGCGATCAGACGCTCCTTCATGTGAGCGGGTCAATGAGGCTTCTCCTCGCTTGCCTGATGGGCGTGTTCTCCATGTTACGATGGGTGCCCCCGTTGCATTCGCGCCTCGCGCAGAAGCACCGCAACATACCGTGACTCCCTGATGATACCCGAGGCGCTCGCCTCGGGTACCTGTCTGTTTTTGCTTTATCCCTCAGAGTTGGGTACAATAGGGCAAATGGTTGCTACGGTTTGCCAGTTACGTATGGAACTCCAGGAATATTCCTATCCCGCGCTTACATAACGGCAAAGGGGGTGCAGCATGAGGCGTAGAAAAGCTCCGCTCAATAGATCAGGTCGGCGGCGCGAGGCAAAGTACCAGCAACGACGAATGAACGAGCCAGCGCCCGAAAAGACATCGACTCGCACCATACAGTGGTTCGCCATTGCCTTGCTGTGCATTGCGGTGGTGGTGCTTCTCGCACGCGTTTTCCGCCTCATTCATCCATAGATGAACAGACCTCCACCTGGCCCACTCTAGCCCACGGGATGCGTGTATGGCTTACCCACCTCGTGGCTCTTCCAAGCTTTTGATGATGGGGAGAATAAATGGAGCCGGGAAAGGCAGAGCCGAGATAATCCCACTCACCTCACGAACTTCACCACGCCGGAAAGAGCAACGTGAGAGCCTGCTCTGGAAGCACTACCTCTCGGAGCCCAGCCGTCTCGCGTTCCCTTGCATGAGCTGGTCAGGCCGCATGGAGCACCCGCAAACGTAACAGATCGATATGGGCTCGCCCATACATCTGACGCTTGAGCAATTTGAGCCTGGTAATCTGCCCTTCGACCTGCCCAGTACTCCAGGGTTCAGTGAGAGCAGCTTGAACCGCTGGGAACTCTCTCTCCAGCCCCTGAGCAAAGCGCCGCAGTTCCTCATAGGGGCACCCTTTGGCCCTCTCCAGCCAAGGAAGGAGTGCCTTGCTTTTCCGCTCACGGACTAGGCGAACAAAATCCTGGCCGAGCGCGGAAAGAGACGAAAGGCGCGGAGAAAGACGAAACAATGTCTGCCGATAGGCCACATCCTGTGCCCTCAGTTCCTCTGGCTTGCGCAATAACAACCATTTCACCTGCCACGGCGTTCGAGTGACAGGAGCGCCCCGACGAGTCGAGGCTGCCCCAGAGGAAGATGAAGACGTAGGAGTCATCCCTGCCGGAAGGGGCCAGTTGCGCACGAACATCCAGACACTTTTATAACTGCCTGTAAAACCTTGCCCTTGTAACTCTTGCCAGAGAGTTTTGATCATGATCTCTCCTTGTTGCCAACGCGCTTGCAGATAGGTCCGGTACGGTTCGACAGGAGAGGGATGAGGATGGCAGTAGTGGGCCACAAACGTTGGCATCCGCAGGTATTTGTGCACCGTGTTGGGGTGCAGATGCAGGCTCCTGACGATTTCTGCCTGGGTTTTCCCTGCGGCGGCAAGCTCATGTACCTGCTGATGCATCGCCATCTGCCAGGCCCGTCGAGGACTAGGAGGAGGGGGCTTCCGTCGCGGGGGCTTCCGCCGCCGATCATCAGGTGGAGCGGACGCAGGTGGAGTCAAGGACGTCTGCCGGATGTTCTTTGTCATCTGTTCGCCTGCCTGGCGGATCACGTCGATCTGCTGTGCCAGCGTTTTCTGAATCACTTCTCCCAGATTTTTGAGGAGATGCCACCGATCTAATACCTGTTGGGCCTGAGGTGCTCCCTTGATCGCCCCTTTGAGATAGCTAACCCCGCGATCTCGCACGATGACCTCGACGCCTAGGTGAGCCAGCAGCCAGTCGGTCAGCACGTGCTCGTCACTCCCCAAAAGAACCTCGACGGGGCAGTGGTGCTCCAAATCCACCAGCAGTGTGCCCGACGAACGGGCTTGAAACGACCAATCATCGACGCCCAGCACGCGCGGGGTGCGCTTGGCAACGGATCCCCATCGCCGCAAGAGCGACAACAACGTCGTCCCAGAGATGGGCATGGCATGGGCCGCACAGTGCCGGGCTCCTGCTTGTCCACCCAACGCCCATCCTGTGACCAGCAGCGCTTCGCGCAGTCGTGTGGTGCGTCGGGCGGAACATTCGGCGAACCCCGAGAGCGGCTCGCTAAAGATCTTGCGAGGACAGCTGGGATTCTGGCAAAAAAATCGATGAACCCGGATGCGCAACAGGACGCGCAACGGACCCCAGGGCAGATCCTGAAGCGTGCGGGTGTAGTGGCTATGCACCCTGGCACTGGGCTCTTCACACAGCGGACAGCACGCCGCTGATTGGCCGGAAACAAGCACCAGCGTTACCTCTTGGGCTGTCACCACCAGTTCCTGCAGCCGCCATGAGAAGCAGACGGGCAACAATCGCTTGACGAGTTCTTCCAGGTGATCGGTTGAAAACAACCGTGATGAGGTTTTCATCCTTCATTCTATCATCTAGCCTCTTGTTGAGCTTTTCGTCATCAAAAGCTTGGAAGAGCCACGAGGTAGGTAAACCATACACGCATCGCGTGGGCTTTGCGAGGAAACCAACTCGATGAAGTTCGAACTAGCCTCTACCTAAGAGATTGCACCATTGACTTTGACGATGGAGTGTTTCTCGGAGTCCAAAAGCATTATAGGACAAATGTCCTATTTTATTGATATGAGGATATTCTCAGCATAGAACTTCAAATGAGCACACAGGTATGTCTGGAACTGCATTGAAACAAGTGATGGGTAATTACATTGACAAACCTCTCTCCTATCAGTATGCTCAATATGGAACTTATGTTCGATTATATGCTTGAATATACGAGTATTTTTGACTTTTTATAGGAAAACGTTCTCAACATGCAGAACTGGAAAGGATAGTGTGTCTCGAGTAAATACGTATACGCGAACAGTGATGGACAGCCCTGAGGCGAGAAAAAGGAGGCAGAACAATCGTATGACAAGACACTGTACAAAGCACAGGATCTCCAGTAATTGACAGTGTGCAGCAGTGCCATTGCTCTACCAATCATGGTAGAACTGAAGCTGAGAGCACATGCAGCATGCCTCTACCAGTTTCGACTTAGTAGATAGCGCTTGCCAACAGACTATCTTATTCTCACTCTGCTTCTGTGTTTCACCTCGCGTTTACCTGCTCCATTGCTCCTTTTCTGAGCCCACAACATGCATCTTTCAGTCAGCCCGCCGTTGGCAATCGATCCGACTCGAACTTATTCAGACAGAGAGGAGACTCGGCGTTTCATCTCCCTACAGCAGAGCAAGGGTACACTCGCCACATCGTTTCATGAACAAAGGTGATTCTGGATTAGAAAGTAAAGGGGAGCATGATGAAGGGCTCCTGCATTTTTCCTTACCTAGGCTACTCCCTGATGATTCTACCTTGGTGGTGAATCCAGCGATGGGCACGGTCATCCTTTTCTCCAATGAAGCCGGTGGTAGAGCGCGCATCGTGACGCAGCAATTTTCACCCAATGGGATACGTGTCCTCGTCCCGCTCTTACAAGCCTATCCTGACTACTGTCCCTACGATGTGTTGCTAACCAGCCTCTTCCCTCTTTCTCTCGAAGAAGGTCGCAAGCACCTGCAAGAAGCATGGGCAGCGACCATACGGCCTGTGCGGAGAGCCATTGGCAGTATTATGGCCGGGTTAGAGGCCTTTGGCTTGAAGCCATACTCGCTACGAGGATTAGGATACATTCTTAAACCACTCTAGCTTCTGTGACACTCCGCAGACGTTACAGCCAAGGAACTCCTTGGCGCTACGGTTGAGTCTAAACGCCTGCCTATCCTGTCATTCTCCCGCCAGAACACATGTGAAGCATCCCATCTTGCGAACGAGACAATGTCGCGCAAAAACCGGGTAGATGTCACTGATAAAGTCGGTTCATGTAACGCGCCAAATCGGTCAATAAGTGAGGAATTTTATTCTGTTTTTATGGTACATTTGTTCTATAATCACATGGTGATCTTTTGTCTCAATCAGGCGCGCTGCCGAGACAGTAGCTCTGTTGCTGTTGCGCTCATCACGAAACGGTGCTGCAAAAGCTGCTGGCCCACGAACGGGTGCTTGCCACACCCCATCTCGGGGCCTGGACGAGAGAGGCGCAAGCACGGGTCGCTGTGGAGGTCGCCCGGCAGATTGTCTCGGTGCTACGCGGCGACCGCTTACACGACTCCACGACCATGCTGCTCCCAGCTCCATCATGATCGCGGAGTGGGTGATGAGTGAGTCGCTGGTCGAGCCCCGGAGGAACACGGGACGTTCTCCAGTGTGTTCGACGAGCAACGAGAGCAAGTGTACTGCTTGCATTGACTCTGTGTCGAGAGGGTCGATGGTACTATCATCGCAGAAGGAACCACAGCAACATGCATACGACTAATCCTGGTGTTACTGCTGCAACTAGACCCTGGAGCAACACGCCTTCGCCGCTGGCCATGGATCCCGGCACCTTTTATGCCCTGGGGATGCTGGCCCTGGAAATCGCGACCGAGTACCTCGCAGAGCTGCCCAGGCAGCCCATCTTTCAGCCCATGACTGACGCTGAACGCGAGGTGTTGCTCCGCCAGCCGCTCCCAGAACATGGCATGCCGCTCGAAGGTATTCTCGATTTCTTTGAGTGCCATGTCTTGCCATATGCGATGGGCAATCAGCATTCGCGCTTCGCCGCCTGGGTGAATCCAGCGGGTGCCCCAATCGGCATGCTGGCCGAGTTTCTGGCAGCGGTGATGAATCCGAGCATGGCCAGTGGGGATCATGCGGCGATCTACCTGGAACGCTGCACGGTGCGCTGGCTGATGGAACTCATTGGCTTTCCGGTTGAAGGCAGCGCGGGATTGCTCGTGGACGGTGGATTGTTCGCCTCGCTGTACTGCCTGGCAACAGCGCGTCACTGGGCAGCTACTGCCGATGGCTGGAACTTGCGCGAGGAAGGCTTGCAGGGTGACCATGCACCACTCATGCTGTATATTTCCGAGGAGGGGCATAGTTGCCTGCGCAAGGCGTCGCACTTGCTCGGCTTGAGTGAGCCCCGCCGCATTCCCGTTGATGCGCGGTTCAAAATGGACGTGTCTGCCCTGCGCGCGGCGATCGCAGCTGACCAGAAGGCAGGCTTGCGCCCTTTCTGTGTAGTGGCCAGCGCAGGGACCGTCAATACCGGTGCCGTAGATCCGCTCGACGACCTGGCCGATTTCTGCGCTGCAGAGGGGCTCTGGCTGCATGTCGACGGAGCCTATGGCGCCTTTGGCATCCTCGATCCGAGCGTGGCTCATCTCTATACCGGCCTCGACCGTGCCGACTCAGTGGTGCTGGATCCGCATACGTGGCTGGCGGTCCCCAGTGAGTGCAGTTGCGCTATCGTACAGCAGGAAAGACTCTCGCGCGAGACGTTCAGCCTGGTGCCCCCGTACTTGCGCACGGAACCGGATAAGGGGTTCGGCGGCCTGCCGTGGTTTTCGGAATACGGCTTTCAACAGACACGGCGCTTCAACGGGCTCAAGCTGGCCTGGGTTATCCAACAGGCGGGGCGTGCAGGACTGGTCGCGCACGTGGTACGCCATAACGCCCTGGCGCAGTACATGGCATCGCTGATCGATGCCGCGCCTGATCTGGAGCGGCTGGCTCCAGTAGAACTATCCATCGTCTGTTTTCGCTACGTCCCGGATGGGCTGCACGACGATGAAGAGCGACTCGATGCTGTGAACAAAGCGATCATGGAGGAACTGCAGATCGGTGGGAAAGCCTTTTTGAACGGGACACTGCTAGATGGCCGGTTTGTCCTGCGCTCCTGTGCCCTGCATTACGCTCTGAACGAGGCGGACGTGGTTGCCATGCTGGAGGAGGTGCGCCAGGTAGGCGCTCGCTGTGCCACCTGAAGTGAGGCATATGCCTCTTCTCACAAGTAGGGCAGGCGAGACGTGCTTGCCTCCCCTGTAGCTACCTTTGCTACTAAGTAGCCAACCTGACAATGTCGAGCGGCTGTCGTTGCGCTTGTGCTCTCGTCTGCTGGACGACAAGAGGTAGCTACTATAGGAGCGTTACTGCACAATGAATGGAACTCGACAACGTAAGACAGATGACAGTGCCGAGCTATCGCTGGCAACTGCACGCCGGAAGCATACCGGATTGTCATCGGCCAGCTCGTCATCGAATTGACTCCCACGGAGTATGCACTCCTCAGACTCCTGCTGCTGCAGGCTGGGACACCTGTGTCCTCCGAGGCGTTGATTCAGGCAGCTTTTCCTGACGACTCCGCTGACAGTGATACAGGCACAAGGCGACTGGCCAGACATATCACGAATATCCGCCCGAAGTTGTGGCAGACTCCTCTTCTGATCCACGCCGTGAACAACTTTGGGTATGTGCTGCAATTCTCTACCGGGCCTGCTCGATTCCCGCAGAGAAAACGCAAGGACATGTGACGATTCCCGCGTCAAAAGGCGCGGGGCTTCTACGGGTTGGCTACCGAGGATGTGTTGTCTCACAGGCGAAATATTCACACTCGCATGCAGATCACCAACGATTACGAACTTGCAGCACGGACAACAGAATATTCTTTCCCTGAGCGGCTTGCGTTGCAGGTGTCCGCACTTGCTGCATGCTTAAATTACACTCTAAATCGGAGGAACCGACGGGCGTCCGATGCTCTGCAAGATGAGCAGCGTGACAGGCAGACACGATCGGCCAGTTCGTCGTCAGAGCGCATGGCTGGCCCCTTGTTTTGCGTCGTTTCTATAAAGATAAACCAGGGAACCAGCACTGCTGGAAAGCCGCAAGGTCGATGAGACGTTCTGATATGCCTTCAAAAACTCTTCCCTTGGTATGCCTGCTTGGGTACAGATGGTTCTCAGAGTAGATCCCTTGATTGTGCTATGGTTGGGCAGCGTGACTGGAGTTTTTGTTCCATCAGCGTCCTCGCGGATCAGAGCAATATGCTCTCGTTCTCGTACCAGGGAAAATCCGAGCATTTCACATGTCTTGATGACTTTTATTTTAGGAGCATCAACAGGGAAATGGGTCACGAGAGAGCTACTCCTGCTTCAGCTACAAATGCTTCTAGGACAGGAGAATCTGTATCGAAGATATCAGGGCCAAAGGTCTCAAGATGAAAGCGTATGGCTGATTTCACATTGGCAAGCGCCTCCTCATAGCTATCCCCTTCTCCGACACAACGCCTTTCAATCCCAATGGATAAGCCACGTACCCATCCACATGTTTTTCTACAATGATTTTCATTGGTTGCATGATCTGCTCCTTTTCCTTGTATCAGATAGGCATGGGTTGAAACAAGAACGTCTAGCTTCGCAGGCTCCTCAGAAAAACCTTAGCAGGCAATGTCAAAGATGTCAAGTGCAGTCCAACTGACATCTTCAGGTGCTCTGCTTCTGAGCCGAAGTGCTCCGTGTGCTTGAACCACGTCTAGGAGAAAAAGAACGGCTCCTCCCGAATAGCCGCCAAACATTCATCTAATGATAGGCCAGTAGACAGCTCCACCCATTGTCCAGTGTGTCGCATAAACGAGAGGTGAAATCGATGGTTGCCCGCGTACTCCATCCGGGCAAACTTCGCCTCGAAACTCGGCATTATTGCATTGGGACCCGGGACACGATAGGTAGCGCAGAAGTAGAAATAGCGCTGGTACCATTTCCCATAGATGTCTATAATGTAATTGAATTGCGGATTCTCAGGAGGCGGCTTGATGTGTAGAGGCTTCAGAACAGACTCGATAAGCTCGTTGGCCTTCGTAGTTACTTCCGTTTTCACGGCTTCTGGAACCCCAGGTCGGGTTGATCGGGATGGGATAGACATTCCTCGTTTTTGCTTCTTTGCCATGGTTTCCACTGCTCTTCTGCTCACATCTCATGTGGCTGTTGCCCTCGCCTACGCTCTTGGCGTATGCGCTTACGCGTCGCTTTCAACGCTCCACTGGCTTCCCAGCAAGCCAGTAGCCAGACGTGCTCTGGGTGGCTCAGCGTAAGTTCCGCTACCTTCCCATCCACGACGTCATATGGATATTCCCATCCGGCGTCACCCATGTAGAGCGTCCCACATTCCTGCTCATAATCGTAGAGAAAGATTGCCTGCTCGCCGTACTGGTTCTCGAAGTAGCTCCGATAGACGTTGAGAAAGGTTTGCTCATCAATCTGTGGCGGTATGCCATGAGATTTTCCATGATGATTGGTGACCTGAAAAAGGAGTTGATTACTCATCCATCCTTTGGCGCTTCACCCACTTCCTTCAAGAAGTCAGGTGGAACCCCCCCTCCTTTCGGTATGCGCTGACTCTTATGGATCTATTCTTTTTCCTGTACCTCTCGTTGCTGCGTGGAGCCAGGTTCGTGTAAGAAACGGTTGATCACGGAAGATCCCCAGGTTCCAGCTCGTCATACACACTGTCTACCATCATAAAGGCAACCTTACCCTGTCCCTCATCAGCGAATCGTTCCGCGTCTCTCAAGTACTCTGCCCACTCTTTACCGCGTATTTCCTGCTTACTCAGCGGCTGAAGACCGCTGGCTTGCAACAGGCATTTCACTTGCTCTTGGTGCAACAGCAAGAGATGCATGCTCTCGTCTTCACAAGCCAGCGCTCGCCAGTTCCTCTTTCAGCGCACGCAGGTTGCGATTTTGCTCACGCAAGGCGCTCAGGTAGCTCATCCAGGTCTCTCCCTCTCCAAGCTTCTCGTACAAGGCGCGCATCTTTGCGAGGAACGTGCATGTGTCCTGGTAGTTCTGGCGGCCTCGCTGGGCGATCAGTCGTTCAGCCCGCTGCCGGTACAGCTCGATGGCCTCACGTGGACGCGACTCTTCGGCGGCCCTGGCGACCTGAAGGGCGATGTCGCCGAAGCCGTAATACCCATAGCCCTCGTTGTAGGTGTAGCCGTAGCTATCCTTCTTCGCTATCCCTTTCAACAGGTGCAAGGCGCGGTCAATATCCCCTTCATCCAGGGCGATCTCGATCAAGAGCGTGGTGTTCCTGGTCGTTCCGGCTTGCTCCAGGAACGCGAGAAGCTCCAGTTGAAGCGTCTGCCAGCGATCGAGACGTTTGGCAAGATCTCGCAGTTCCTGGTAGCGCCTGAGAGAAGGCTGCATGCGGAATGACGTTGCGGCTACCTCCAATTCGGCGGCGAGGTTGCCCCTGTCCCGGTAGTATTGTTGGAGCCATTCCAGCAGGTGTAGAGCTGGTTTCTCCTTGATGCGGTTGCTCACCAGGCGCTCGGCCACACCATCCTGCCCGTGCTGAACGAAGAGATCGGCCAGCTTGAGGAGGGCAAGGTCATCAACCCGTTGCGTTTCTCGGACCGCTTGGTCGATGCGTCCAAGGGCGAGGAGCCGATCAACCAGGTCAGCCGTGCGACCGGTCTCTCGGCAGATGCGCAGGTAGGCATCATCGTCGAGGCGCTCTTTCTCCAGATTCAGTAAGAGCCCACCATAAGCCTGGCGCGGGGAGCCAGTAATCACTTCCTCTTTGTCAGCCAGTAGCTTGCGAATCCACTCCGCGATCGTCTGTCGTTCCAGTGGCGTTGCGTATCGCACGAGCTGCTCCGCCGCGCGTTCAGCGAACCCATGGCTGTCGTCAGCATGCAGGTCACGCCGGTAGATGGCAAATAAGACCGCGATGCTCTTCTCACGTGCAACCCGATCAGTCTGCTCGTCAGCCAGATAGCTCCCCAACGCTGCAATACCCTCCCCGACGAATGCTTCCAATCCCTCTTCTTCCGGATAGTATCCCTCTTCTTCGTAGGAATCATCGTACCCGGCTTCCTCGTCATAATAGAGGTGGGACTGCTCGAAGATCACCGTCACCAGCGTTTCATAGATCGTGGCTGCGCCCAGGACGTCTCCCTGCTGCGCCAGCTGATCAGCCGTCTGTTTCACGGTGAGTAGTTCCTGGGTAATGCGCGGTGTATCGCGTCGAAACGCGTCGGCGACCTGGCGGCGATAGGTCGCCGGGTTCACGGACAGGATTCGCTGCGCCGGGCGGATGAGGTAGCCATCGGGGTGGCGCACCCAGAACTGCCGCATGTGCCAGGAGTAATCGGCGAGGGGGCGCACAATGTCTGCCCGGGCCTGTTGAGCCTGGCGATAGACAGCCTCGACGTCCTCGACGAGGAGGATAATCTCCACACCACTGCCACGCTGTTCCGGTGGGAGCAGGCGTGAACGCTCGGCTTCCCAGTATGGTGCATCGTCTGCCGCCAATTGAAGAGCGGTTTCCCCACGCGACAATTCAGCATACTCGTTTGCGTCGCGAGCCACGACTCGAAAGCCCAGGACGTGCTCAAACCAGGTGATGGATTGCTCGAAGTCGCTCACACACAGCTCGACCCAGCTTGTTTTGGTCATATCGGCCCCTTTCAAATTGACGTGAGAGCCCGGACGCAAAGAGAACGTTCTGGAATGCTTTGAGACTCCGGTGGCGCTCACGGAGTCGCGTGATGTAGCACGTCCAGATGTCGTGCTTCCCGAGCTTTTCGTAGAGAGCGTGCATCCGTATGTGTATCTGTGTTGCCTGCTCGTAGGCTTGCCGATTGCGCTGGCTGATAAGGAAGGCAACATACCTCGGATAGAAATGCAGCGCAGTGATGGGTGGAATAGCGCTCATCAATGCCTCTTTTGCCTACACCTATGCTCACTGCAATGGGCTCACTTCCTTGAAAGAAATCACGCAGATGCTCAACCATTTCTTATTTTCTCTCATGGGTAGGTTTGATATGATGGATCTATCTTACCATAGATAGGGAGAGAGGGCAGCAGGGCGTTACTTCATTACTTGATAGATGGGGACTGGTCCATGTACATCACCCAGCACCTGCTCCAGAGTCTTGCCCTCGATGAACTCCATCGTCAGGCAAGCCTTGCGGCCCTTCCATGGGCAGGACCGCCAAGACCTTGAAAGTGGACGTATAGAAGTTAGATGTGTAATGGTATGCGGTCATGACCGCGTTACCTTCCGGCTACTAGACACGAGGTGAACTTCATGAGCAGAGGATTGAGTACTTCCCACATGCCACTGGCCGTAGCCGTGTACTTACCAGAACAATACCCCAGGCTACTGGCGACAGCAGAAGACGCACGTGATTTGGAGGCTACTTGGCAGGAGTGGCATCAGGTGTTGCAGGAAACCAAGCAAAAAATGGCGGCACTGGGCATGCATCTGATAGAGGTGATTGTCGATCTGGACGCGTTGGAGCAGTACTGCCAGGAACAGTAGAGTCGTTGGCTATCCACTCACTATATTCAGCAATAAGTATCTCATGCACTGAGATTGCTTTCATCATGCTTCCGCTTGTATAATTGAGAAAAACCTGCGAGGAGGTCAGCTATGAGACGCCTGGTTAAATTCCCGTTAGCAGATGGCACCGTCATCGTAGTAGAGGTAGACGAACCGGAGACGAGTGGCACTGTTCGTGCCTCCCGCTCTGATGACATGATAGATGAAGCAAAGCAGACCTTCGAGCAGTCTCTCAACACCATTAGAACTTCAACTGAGAGCGTCATTAATAAACTGCAAGCCCTGACCCATCGACCTGACGAGATCGAAATGGAGTTCGGATTTAACATGAGCGGGGAGTTCGGTGCGGTCATTGCTAAAGTTACGGCCGAGGCCAACTACAAAGTAACCTTAAGATGGCAACCAGCGAAACAGTAATGTATCACGTACCTGATATGAGTAGGCCTTCCTTCGCTGCCTCTAAACGCTGAGGAGAGCGCTACAAAGCCCCGAGGTGCGCCTTGTCTGAAGATATAAATGCTGGCATTGTCCGTATCCTTAGCGGTAGGTCCGTTGGAACTGGCTTTGCAGTTTCCGACGATGGCTTGTTAGTTACATGCGCTCACGTCCTCGGCAGGCCTTGTCCTGAGAGGGTAAGCATTATCTTCCTCACCACTAACGAGCGACAAGAGGCCACGGTAGAAATGCAGTGGCTGCGTGATGTAGGTGACGAGGATATGGCTATCCTGCGGGTGCAAGGTGGTCTACCTCAAGGGGTGAGATCACTTCCCCTGGGTTCCTCTACAGGAGTAAGCGGTCACAAGATCAGCACTTTTGGATTCCCCAGTGCAGGCGAAGTGGAAGGTATAGCTGGGTACGGCAAGATACTTGGGCGAGGGTCACAAACCAAAGCCGGTCAACCGCTCCTCCAGATACGCTCAAGTGAAATCACCCAAGGCTTTAGTGGTGCTCCTGTGTGGGACCAGTTGCGACAGCGGGTCATCGGCATGGTCGTGATGGTTGCCACACCCGACGCCAGCGGCAAAATGGGAGAGACGGCCTTTGCTACCCCTACGGAAACCTTGCAGAGAGTTTGCACTGATCTGCAAATCCCCGATATTAATCCCTATCGTGGTCTGAATCCATTTACCGAGGCCCAGGCAAAGTTCTTCTTTGGTCGCAAGCAGGAAGTGGACAAGCTAGTGAATAAACTTCGACTCGATCCTCGCTTCCTGCTGATACAGGGGTCATCGGGTAGTGGTAAGTCATCTCTCGTGCTAGCCGGACTTATTCCCCAGCTACGCAGTGGGGCACTGCCGGGTAGTGATCGCTGGCACATCATGCTCACTCGCCCGGCTGATCATCCTTTCCAGCAGCTTACAGCGCAGGGATTGGCAAGCGAATCAAACAATCTGACCCAGGCCATACGCGTTTGGCTCAACCAGCATCCAGAGCACGCACAGATCGTCCTCATCCTCGATCAGTTCGAGGAACTGCTGGTGAATTGTCCCGAAGAAATGAGCCAGGATTTTCTGGCGCAGTTGACGGCGTTACTGGATGCCAATTTGCCTGTCACAGTGATCGCGATCATGCGGGACGATTTCTACACTCACTTCGCACAGCATGTGAAGTTAGCGCAACGCCTGGAGCAGCATGATGGCCTCGTACATCTATCTCCGGCACTCCAATGGGATGAACTGGTTGCCATCGTGCAGGAACCTGCCAGAGTTGTTGGCCTGCGTTTTGAGGAAGGCCTGGCCGAGGAGATTGTTGAAGATTCGCTAGAAAGCGAGGCCTCTGAAGAGGGAGGACGAGTCGCACGTTGCGCCATTCTGCCCCTGCTTGAGTTTGCCCTGACCGAGCTTTGCGAGCGGCGGGAAGATGGAGTATTGACCTTTAAAGCTTACGAGAAAGTCGGCGGTGTGACAGGCGGGCTCAGACAATGGGCCGATCAAACCTTCAATAGCCTGGAAGATGAGAGCAAAAAGCAGCTCGCATCCCGCATTTTTAGCGACCTGGTCTACCTGGGCAATGTGAACGAAGACCTTCCCGATACTCGGAGACGCAGGACGTTGAAGTCACTCTACCGCAATGAAGACGAACGGGAGGACACGTATAAGCTGGTACGACGACTGGTGAATGCCCGTTTGCTTGTGACGAGTTACGACCCCTCGAGCAACGAAGTGGCTGTAGAGATCATCCATGATGCGCTGCTGCGCGAATGGGGATTGCTGAAGTGGTGGTTGAAAAGAGATCGACCTTTCCTGCGCTGGCATCAGGAGCTTGAGAGACGCGCCCAGGCATGGGTAGAGACGAATCCGAATGAAACCCGTTATAGCGATAGATTACTGCGGGGCAGCAATTTATCAGAATCTGAAGGCTGGATGGATCTGCGAGCCGCCGATTTGAGCGAGGTGGAGCAACAATTCATCAAAGTGAGCCGAGAGCAGCAGAACCGAGAGGACTTGCGCTGGAAAGCGCTCTACGAAAAGGTGGAACAACAGCGCCAGGAAGCCGTTCGCCAACGTGAAGAAGCTGAGAAGCAACGACAGGAGGCCATACGACAGCGTGAAGAAGCCGAGAAACAGCGTGCAGAGGCTGAGCGACAGCGTCAAGAGGCCGAGCGGCAGCGGCGTATTGCTTTAGCTCGCCAGTTGACCGCGCAAGCAGAGTTGCTGCGAGGCCAGCAGGGCCATCTGCTCCAGAGAAGTGTACTGCTCGCCATAGAAGCTCTACAACGATCACCTTCCCTGGAAGCGGACCAGGCTCTGCGTTACGGTTTAAGTCTGTTGCCTCGTCCCATCACCCGCCTGGCTCCGAGGGGAGATCTGACTGCTAGCGCTCTTAGCTCGGATGGATGCTCCCTGGTGAGAGCAACGAGAGACAACAATCTAGAGGTATGGGACGTGGGTAGCGGCCGCCAACTGCTCCGCCTGATTGCTGAGGCTGGCGTGAAAGACGTGGTTTTCAGCCAGGATGCTCGCTGCTTCGCCACGGTTGGGACGGATTCTACCGTTCGCGTATGGGAAACCGGTAGTGGCCGCCAGGTCGCTCGCCTGTTCAATGGCAGTAACGTGAAGAGCGTTCTGCTCAGTCGAGACGCACGTTATCTCGTTGCGACGAGTGGTGAGGGGATCGCGTGGGCCTGGGAAGTAGCCACGAATCGCCCCCTTGGTCAGCTGGCTCACGAAGGCCCGATACGAGCCGTTACCTTCAGTTCAGATGGCCGTTACCTTGCCACGGCAAGTGTGGATGGTACTGCTCGCGTGTGGGAAACGATAGGCGCGCGCCAGGTCGCCCGCTTGAATCACGAGAGAAGTCTATCTGCTCTGGCCTTCAGTCCAGATGGATATTACCTGGCTACGGCTAGCGAAGACTGTTGCGTGCGACTATGGCTATGGGGGCCAGACAGTAGCTCACAGCCCGCTTTGCTCTCTCACGAGTCCCAAGTGAATGCTCTGACCTTTCATCCAGGTGGGAACTATATTGCTACCGCAAGCCAGGATCATACTGCTCGCGTATGGGAGACAGGCAGTGGTCGGCAGGTCACACGTATGAATCACCAGGGCAGCGTCAATGTCCTTGTCTTCGCTCCAGATGGGCGCTACCTGGCAACAACCAGCGCTGACCGAACGGTAGGCGTCTGGGAGACAGAGAGCGGTTACCAGCTCATTTGCCTGCCCCATAAAGACGTCGATTACAAGGATGGGGACTACATAGGTAATATCGCGTTCAGTCCTGATGGGCGCTACCTGGCAACCGCAAGCGAGCATGGCAGCGCTGGTATGTGGGAGATCATTACTGGCCGACTGACCCACAAGAGGAGAGTAAGCGCAGTCGCCTTCAGCTCCGACGGGCGCTACCTGGCTACGGGAAGTGAGGATGGGACCGCAAGCATCTGGGAGGTGAAGAGTGGTTATCGCCATCTTCAGCTCTCCTGCGGGAGTAAGGTATGGGCAGTCGCCTTCAGCCCTGATGGGCGCTACCTGGCTACAGGAAGCGGGGACGGCATGGTAGGACTCTGGGAGATAGTAGCCGGTCGCCAAGCCGGTCGCATGGCTCATAAAAGGAATGTGAATGACCTGGCCTTCAGTCCCGATGGCCGCTACCTCGCTACGGCCAGCGACGACGAGACCGCACAGGTCTGGGAAACTGCAAGCGGCCGATTACTTTTCAGCCTGTCTCACAACGATACGGTGAATGCTGTGGCCTTCAGTCCTGATGGGCGCTACCTCGCTACGGCTAGCAGCGATACGAATGCCTGTGTGTGGGAGACGGCCACCGGTCGCCACATGGCTTATCTGCCCCACAGGCTGATCGTGAACAAGGTCGTCTTCAGTCCGGATGGGCACTACCTTGCCACCGCAAGCTGGGATCATACTGCCAAAATATGGGAGACGAGCAGCGGTCGCGAACTCTTCCGCCTGCTCCATAGGAGTAAGGTGTGGTCCGTAGCATTCAGCCCCGCAGGGGTATCGCTTACGAATATCCTCGTAGCCACAGCAAGCAAAGACTATACTGCCGGGGTCTGGGAGACGAGCAGCGGGAAACAAATTGCTCGCTTCACTCATGATGATAGTGTAAGTGCTATTGCATTCAGCCCCGACGGCAAATATCTAGCCACAGCAAGTGATGATCACACTACAGGAGTATGGGAGATTGCCAGTGGTCGTCAATGCGCATACCTGCCTCACGAGGATAGCGTGAATGGCGTGGTCTTCAGTCCCGATGGAAAATACCTGGCTACAGCAAGCATGGATGGCATCGCACGATTATGGCTCTGGCGGTCGGAAGACTTGCTCATAGAGGCTCAAGCGCGCCTAACCCGCAACCTCACCCAGGCAGAATGGCAGCAGTACCTTGGCGAGGAGCCATATCGCAAGACCTGCCCGGACTTACCAGAAGAGGCCTATACAGAGGGTGTACGTGTGTAGTTACTCGTGGTGTCTGATATCAAATCCGTTTATAGAGCTATCATTCGAGTCAGCGCAAATTGGTCAGAAATTCACACCCTGAAAATGCATATCCTGATCGTTTTGCTACTGATGAACCGGAATTGATCTGAAACAAAGGGAAGGTGGCAAAAGATGCGTTTAGAGGGAAAGCAAATTGGCCGCTATCGTTTTGAACAACGCATTGGAAGAGGCGCGATGGGTGAAGTGTACCTTGCTGTAGATCCACGCATCCACCAGCAAGTGGCTGTGAAGGTCTTGCAAGCTGAAACGCCAGTGTATCCTGCTACGAATGTGGCTCGTGAAGCGGAACGCTTCCGGCGCGAGGCCAGTGCTATTGCAAATTTGAGACACCCACACATCGTCCCTCTGTATGACTACGACGAGACAAGCATTGATGAAACGGCCATTACCTACCTGGTCATACCCTATTACAAAGAGGGGTCATTTGCCAGCTGGCTGCGGAGGCGTGGTTCCGACTTATTGCCAATGGAGGACGTGGTGTATTTTGTGCAGCAAGCTGCTGATGCTCTCCAATACGCGCATAACCACCAGGTCATTCACCGGGATGTCAAGCCCTCTAATTTTCTCATCGATCCCGGTGAAAACCCGAACCGGCCGAACTTGCTGCTGGCTGATTTTGGCATTTCGAAGTTCGGCATGGTGAGTACTGCCAGTGGCACCCAAAGCCTGGGGACCCTGACATACATGCCACCCGAACAGTTGCATGGGCGGCCTACCTATGCCAGCGACCAGTATGCGCTTGCCATCACGGCTTATGAACTCCTGGTGGGCCATCCGCCATTTGAGGGCCCTCCACCTGTAGTGATACGCCAGCATGTGGAAGACCAACCCCAGCCACCAAGCATGCTCAACCCAGGTCTTCCTAGAGCCGTTGATCGCGTGCTCCTGCGTGCTCTGGAGAAAAAACCCGAAAATCGTTATCCGACTATCTCTGAGTTTGCCCGAGCATTCCAGCAGGCTTTACCAGGAACAAGCGATATTCCTCAAAGACAGCCGGAGAGCAGAAGTGGTGAACTACAAAGGAGCAGCGAGGTGCGCGAAGCACAAAAAGGTAGCGATATCCGTGCAACCTTGCGTATCAGTCCAGCGGAGGCGCAGAGGGGCACCGATCGCTTGGTGTATCTCCCCGAAGGGCGGCAGGTGACAGTGACGGTGCCGGCAAATGCTTATAATGGCCAAGTACTCGATTTCCCGGGTCTTGGTGAGTCATCACCTTCTGGAGGACCAGCAGGCGATTTGATTGTCACTCTCACCATTACATCACCGGATGTTCCTCCACCTTTAAGAGCGACTGAGGCCGCAACGGTACTCTCGGGAAGACCAATAAAGCAGTATCTGTTCGCTTTGCTCGTTGGGGCTTTCGCTGGTATTTTCAGCGTTTTCTTAACCAGTGTGATATTCAGTGTGAACCACTCCAATTTCGTGCTACTCCCGCTCCCCCCCTTGGTGATGTCACTGATCACAGGCTTTATTACTGGCAAACGTGTGGTGGTACATACGGCGGGTCTGTTCGCAGGCCTTGTGGTTGGCGTCTCCTGGTCCGTTTATATACTCTCTGTGCGCGTGAATAATCCCATCATGTCTCCAGATGAGTGGGTTACGGAGTCGGTTACTGTTGTCGCCTGTGCGACAACTTGTGGGCTGCTCTCCTGGCTGGTAGCCTGGCTTACGATAGGAACGACCGGGGCCGCAACAGTACTCCCGGGAAGACCAAGAGAGCGATATCTGTTCACTTTGCTCGTTGGGGTTCTCGCTGGTATTTTCAGCGTTTTCTTAACCAGTGTGCTATACAGTGTGCTATACACTGTGAACTTCTTCTCTGATGAGCGTGTCGGCTTCGCGCTGCTCCCCCCCTTGGTGATGTCGCTGATCACAGGCTTTATTATTGGCAAACGTGTGGTGGTACGTACGGCGGGTTTGTTCGCAGGTCTTGTGGTTGGCGTCTCCTGGTTCATTTATGTACTCTATATGATGCTCGCACATGCCGGCTTCACCCCGTATTATCAACAGGAGTGGGTTTTTATGGTCGCCTGTGCGGCAACGTGTGGGCCGCTCTCCTGGCTGGTAGCTTGGCTTACGACTCGTACACACCCGTATTATCTGTCATCCGGCAGCCGAAATCAGGGGAGATGAAGGTGAGATTGGGGGTTCCTGCATAACCCGAGAGGGTAGTGGCTCACTTGAGCAGAGTGGCCCGCTCGCGATTGTAGCGATGGAGAAAGAGGAGCAAAGAGGCGGGCGTAGGATCACCACCGACTTTGAAAACGATAACGTCATGCGCACAAAACGGGCAAGACGCTGCCGCAGTGTGTTATTCCAGCGCTCCACATGGACGGTTTCTCCCGTCTCTTTGCCCACTGCTGTGTGCTGCTCATCAGGAATTACCGCCTGGTAGGCTGCCCAGAAGTCCGTAAAGCAATGCCCCTTGCGGTAGGCGGATGGAATGGCCTCCCACAGCCGTTGACACGTGTGTTTGCTCCGGTCACCCAGTGCATAGGCGACCACCTGTCGCGTCTTGCGACACAGGGCAATCCACACCCAGATCTGGTTGGCTTTTTTGAGCACAAAGGACCACAGTTCATCCAGTTCCAGCGTGGTAGAAGCCGCATCCTCTGGATCGGGGGCGACCAAGGTGGTGCTGAAGGGGGGAAGTTGGGCGACTTTTTTTTGATCCAACTCGACACGGTCGTGCGAGAGATGCCGAAGGTGCGTGTCAGGCCGCGCAGACTGCTGCGTTCTTGATACATGTGCAGGATCTCGTCGCGGCGAGCCTGCGGATAGGCGTTGGGAGTCGGGTTCTCGCGGCTTTGACGTCCGCAGGCACGGCAGCGATACAACTGTTTGCCATTGGGGGCATGACCATTGCGGACCAGCGCATCACTCTGACAGCCAGGGCAGTGAAGGGTGATCGTCACCATTGAAGGCTCCTCTTTTGGAGCGTTGATTGCTCTTCTGAGTCTACCATATCCTGCTTCTTTGTACCACTACCCAGAAAACGCACTGCGAAGGTGTGTCGAAAGATGCGCGTGCTTCTGCTCGACACCAAGAACTACGTCACCACTATTCCCCCTTTGAGGTCAGCCAGGTGTACATGGTCATTTTTCACGACATCGTCGCTTCCCACCATGGGAAGCGTAAAATCAGGAGATTGTTGTTGCTCCTTAATGACCGCATCGCTCACAACGATCTCCTTTTAACAGTTCAAAGAGGAGGCAGGTGGCCACGTGTATAGTCACCACAACAGGCACACCAGGGATGAATTGCTCGTTTTCTGCTTCCATCTGTGAAAACACGCCGTCTTTGCAACCTATTCTATAAGACAGACGGCGGCTTGCTGCTATCAACCTACTACACAGTATTACTGAACTAATGGGAGAAGCTCTTTACCTCACCTGTATCCAGCACTGACGGTCATCTGCTTCTAGAAAAACCTGGACACATTCTCATTCCTTTTTCGTATGGGGCCTGGTTACACTCTATCCACAGCATAGGGGCCTTCCATGTCTACGGAAGGAAAGGAGAGCTGAAGGTGAGACATGAGCCGGGTGGAAGCTGTATTGTTCTCTGTTTCCACAGGCAATGCCAACTTTACAGGCGGCCTACCTGCGGGATCAGCGGTGAATGACACTGCGGCAGCTCTACCCCAGCGTTAGCGAGCAGGTGCAACGCTTCAAACAGTGCTGCTAAACCGAAAGGAGCATGGCTGTGGAGGGACTCCGTTTTCTGAGGGAGCGTGTCGCTTCACTCATCCGGGACTCCTCTAGAGGAATAGGTGATACGCAGTTCGATAGTAGGCCTGCAAAGCAACGGCATACTATCCTGCACGGCTCTCGACGTTTCCTGGCGATCGCCGCTATCCTGGTCGTGGTCTATTTGCTGACCCTGGCAAGCCGTGGTATCACGGTCATGAGCGGTTCAACGCAGGCAACTGTGCGTATCTCCGTCCCAGCAGCGACCGCGCCTGCTCCTCATTCGCAGCAGAATGGGACTGGAGGGATCGGGATGATATCCACCACATCACGAGAACCCGCCGCTACATGCACCTCGCCGGTTCCGAACCCTTTTGATCCTGCGTGCTGGGCACAAGAGACGGCGAAGTCTCTGGCACAGTGGCTGGCCCAGGCCATCTTGTCTGCCCTCCGGCCTACCATCGATAGCATCGCCCATAATTCGCTCAATATCATTACCCAGACGCCTTTGCTCGGACAGAATGGGGCAGGCTCCCCTCTGGATACGACCATCATGACGCTCTGGCGCTGGGCAATCGGCGTGGTCGATGCTGCGCTCGC
>WNGL01005315.1_pt1 | contig 31350 bp, 24 predicted proteins | sample 5400591 | NCBI WGS metagenome assembly WNGL01 (sample SAMN13153377, study PRJNA577476) | soil metagenome | isolation source: 80 cm soil or saprolite under Garry oak tree replicate 1 | place: USA:California | collected 2016-06-15
CTCGAAACCAAGGAGCCTGAAGCCGACCGGTCGAAGCATGCGAAACCACAGATGAACACAGACGGACGCCGATCCGTATTTATCTGTGTTCATCTGTGGTTTCATTTCCAGCTAGAAGCGAAAACTGCGTTGTGGGCGCTCCACCAGGGGCATCGTCTTCTCCATCTTGTTCCGGCCCCTGTAGAGCGTAACTCGCGCCGTCTCGCCCGGCCGCTTGCCTTCCAGCGCAAGTCTCAGTTCTTCCCGGGACGAAACAGGCTTGCCGTCCACATCAGTGATGATATCTCCGCCAATGAGAATCCGCTCGTTGTAGAGTACTGCCATCTCGGTGGCGCCTTGGATGCCGGCCTGATCCGCGCAGCTCCCCTTCTGAACCTGCGCAACGAGAATGCCGCGCCTGACCGGCAGGTTCAGCGCTGAAGCCAGGTCTTCCGTAATCGTATATCCGGAAATACCGAGCCAGGGGCGCAGCACCCGGCCGTAGCGGATCAGGTCATCCACGACGCGCCGGATCGTGCTCGCCGGAACGGCGAAACCTATGCCGATGTTTCCGCCGCCGATGGTGAATATCGAAGTATTGATCCCGATCATTTCACCGGCGGCGTTCAGCAGGGGTCCCCCCGAATTCCCGGGATTTATGGCCGCATCCGTTTGAATGATGTTGTCCACGAGCCAACACTTTTTGACCGACTTTGAGAGTTGTGGAATCGCCCAAAGGGACAGGGTGAAGGTGCTCCTTGGAGGTTTGGATCTTGAGGACCGCCAGGTCGTTTGTCCGATCGGCGCCCACTACCGCCGGCCGATATTTGGTTCCGTCCGGCAATGCGACCTCGAGACTCTGGGCGTCGGCGATCACATGGTAGTTGGTCAGCACGTGACCCTCCAGATCCAACACCGAGCCGCTCCCGGTCTCCTTGCTTGGTATGGCGCCAAAGAAGAAACCGTATTCCACCACCGTTGAGGTGATGTTCACGACGCCCGGACTGACATTGTTGTAAACACGAACATTGACCTCTTCGTCCGGACTAAGAGGGGGTTGCCCGGACGGATTGGCGGCAGCCCACGTCCGTGTTTCACCTGGTATCGTTCGCCATCTAAATCCGGGAATGAGGTCCCAGCGCAGGAGGGCGAACGTGGCGGCGCTCGAGACGAGCGCTGCGAAAAGGACAATTCTGAATGGCTTCATGGTTACCGGAGATCGAAGCAGCGCCTGAGCATCGCACCCGGGGCGAAAAGACTATCGCTGGCTGATATCGACCTTGTCCGCAGCGATTTTCATGTCAAAGGTTACGCTGCTGGCGGCAATCTTGGGAATCTTTATCGTCGTATTCAGCTTCAAGATCGACATGTTGAGCGAATACTCCCCTGGAGGGACCGGGGTCGAAAATTTGCAACTGCCGCGAGACCCATTGGTGAGAATAGGGCCGGAGGTAAACTTTCCGTTCGGTCCCACAAGAGTCAGTTGATACCCGTCCAGACGGTCCATCGGGAAGTTACCTGAGACCTTGACGAAGTTGAATGCGACCGTCTTCGGCCCCTTCTTTATTATCTCGTTTCGTTGCAAGTCGTCGCGTTGCTTAGCTACTTGCTCCATTACATCTTGGAACCACTTCTTGCGCAGCACTTCCAATTCGCCGGATTTCTTCAGGCGCTCAATGGTGGCATTGACCGAGGCCAGAAGCTGCTTTTCGTTTTTGCGCAAAGCCCCGAGCGCATCGTCCAGCGTGGAAAATTTCGCGGCCGTTACTTTCATGGACCCGGCTCGGGATTCCATGAACTTATGGCCCGTCGAAGACGATTGCACTCCGACCTTCTTTCCCGAGAGGCTGTTCAAGTCCTTGATCGCCTCGTTGTCCTTGCGCCGGGCGATCGTATTTCCCGTTTCAAAATAAGGCTCTGAAAACGCGAAATCCTTCTTCCTGTCCGGGGTGATGGAGATCGTCGAGATAATCAGCTCAACTTCTCCATTCGCGAGGAGGTCGAAGAGCCGCTCGTATGGAGACTTGATCCATTTCGGTTCATAGCCGAGGTCCTTGGCGATCTCCGCGCCTATATCCACGTCCAACCCCTGAACGCCGGTCCCTGACCCGAACGCAAACGGCAGGTTGACCGCATCGGTGGCGATGCGCACGACTTTGTTTTTCTTCATCGACGCCATTGCGTCGGGACCCTCACGACCTCCGCCGCAATGGACCGACGGAAGAGCGAGGCATAGAAGCAGCAGGATGTGCTTTGCAAGCCGCACGACGGCCTCCTTCGAGGTGAGCGGGACTATACAAGGCTTAAGCGCATAATTCTAACGAATTCCGAAATTCATGCCAAAGCATTTAATTGCGGATTTTCGATTTCGGATTGCCGATTGCGGATTGCGGATTTCGGATTGTCTCAGCTGTCCATTATTTCCAAAATCCGCCATTCAAAGGTGCTTCCAAATCGGCAGTCCGCAATTCAAAGCCAAAGCCGCAATCCGCAATCCGCAATCGGAGATCCGCCATTCAAAGGTGCTCGTGCCGTACCAGCAGCGTCATTCCCGCGGCAGATGCCAATGTCAGGGCGGAGCATAGAAGGCATATGGCGCCGTAGCCGCTGACGTCAAACAGCTTGCCGGATGCCAGAGCCGCCAGCGCGATCCCCAGCTGGGAAAAACAATTTCTGAGCGCAACGAAGGATCCCCGGGTTGCTGCTGGAACTACTTCAGTGATGAGCGCTTCCATAGGACCCTGCCTGAAGGCCGCACAAAGACTGATGCCGCAGAACACGACAAAAAGAGCGACTCCCCATGCGAGCCGCGGCAGTACCAGTAACAGGAGGGCGAACACCACATTGCTGCAGACGAACTGGAGCTTCTTCCCAAATCTGTCCGAGAGCGTTCCAGCAAACGGAGAAGCGAGGAGCGCCGCGGCTCCTGAAGTCAAGAAAACCAGACTAATTTCCCTGCTTGTCTTGCCAAACACATCGTGCAACCAGATACCAACGAAGGCGAGAAATCCCGTGGTCCCGGCTGATGTGAGGCACGAACTGACAAGCGCTCCCAGCGATCCGCGGGAAGTGGCGAAATCCAGATAGACGCGGGCGTGACGAATCAAAGAGACAGGCGTTCGAACCTCCCCGGCGTGGCCGGCCGGCGGAGGGAGCAAAACAATTGAGAGAGCAGCAAGAAGCAGAGCCAAGATTCCGCTGATCCCAAATACCGCGTTCCATCCCAGCGCATCCCCAACCAGGGAGCCCAAAGGAACTCCCAGGATGAGTGCGGCGAAATAGGAGGAAAAGATCGAACCCATCGCCCATCCCCGGTTTGCGTAGGGGAAGAAGTCTGCGGCATAGGAAATGGTATTGAGACTGAGCATGCTGGCCCCCATTCCCGTGATCACGCGCCCGGCCAGGATGCCGCCGTAGGTAGCGGAAAGGAAGGAAATGCACGAGCCGGACGCGAACAGCGCCAATCCCGCCAGGAGCCCTCTCCGGCGGCCAAACAGGTCCGACAAGGGCCCCCAGATCAGCACGGAAAGCCCTGCGCTGAGGGAATACCCGGTGAAGAGATGGCCCATCTCAAGCGAGGATCTGCCCACCCTGGCGCGAATTGCGGGAAGGAGAGGGCTGACGATCTGGCTGTCGGCGACGCCAAGAAAGAGGACCAGAAAAAGACACAAAACCACGCGGATTTCTTCCCTGGACCGGCGCGGCATTGAGAATTTATTCGAAGAGCTTGATCTTTAGTCGAGCGGCGGCGATATCTGTCAGATCAACGACGGATGCTGCGGCAACTCCCATGGCGATAGCGATCGATTCACTGATCTCTTCCGGTGTTGCCCCGAACTTCATGGCTTTCTTGATATGACCGTTAAGGCATCCCTGGCACCGGAAGCCGAGCGAGGCGGCGATGGCAATCAGCTCCTTGGTTTTGCGGTCGATTTTGCTCCGCTTGTAGGTCTCCTGGTAGAAGTCGAAATAGATCTTCTTCATTCTCCCTTCGACCATGGTGTAGGACGCCCAGGTCTCGTCCGCCTCAGGAGTGGCAATATTTTCCGCGTTTTCCTCCTCACCCTGCTTTTTCATGCGAAGGCTTTGCTCCTTTCTTTATTCCGCTCTCCGGGAGGGCAACACGATGCCCCAGCCCTGACCGCCTCGAAAACAGCCGCTGGATAGTATCACTTATAGAATGACGACACAATAAGCGGTCCTTTGCCTTTGCCTTTGCTTTGCCAGAGAGACACCGAGACACGGAGAAATCTCTGTGTCTCCGTGTCTCTGTGGCCGAACATCTCCTTTGCCAAGAAAGACTCCTTTGCTATCCTCAAAGAACAGAAAACATGTTCGGAGACGTTGAAGCTTTCCGGTTGCTGTCTGACGCTGTCGGAGGAGCAATGAAAATCCACACGTGGAAGGAGATGCCATGGGAACAAGTCACCCACGACATCTCGAGAAGGATCATAACCGGCGTGAATGAGATGGTCTCGCAGGTCTACCTCAAGAAGGACGCGCTGGTGCCGGAGCATTCTCATATAAGCGAACAAATCAGCTACATTGTCGAAGGAACTCTAAAATTCTGGGTGGGCGGCGAGGAACTGATTTTGCGGGCTGGTCAGCTGCTGGTAATACCTCCCAACGTTCCTCACAAAGCTCTGGCTTTGGAGGATACCCTCGACATCGATATTTTCAGTCCGATTCGTCAGGACTGGCTCGAGCACACGGATACTTATTTTCAGCGTCGTTAGGTGCGGGCAACATTTGAAATTTTCAAATTTGAAATCTCAAATGGAAGTCACACATTCTCGGCTGGAAGGCGTACGACTCCAAACTGCAAGGATTCCGTCCGATGGATCTGTGGGGCTGAAAGACAAGGTCGCGCTCGTGTGCGCGTCATTGATTACTTGAGCGAGCGCTCCATGATCCAGGCGTCTTCGACGGGATCGGTGTAATAATTAATCCGGCTCCCTGCCATCCTGAAGTTGTGCCGGTAGTAGAACTCAATGGCTCCCAGATTGGACTTCCGGACTTCAAGAAAGCAGCGCCTGCAGCCCCGGCGAAGTCCTTCCTCAAACGCAGACTGTATAAGAATCGTCCCGATTCCCCGTCTGTGATGATCCGGATGTACCCCGACCTTGAGAATTTCCAGGTTGTCGAAGATCGAGCGAGACAGGATAAAACCAACGAGCTTCGTTGAACCGATTTCAGGAGCCAGGACCGCTTTGGCGCCGAAGTATTCCGGGTACTCTTCAAGAAACTTCCGGTAATGTTCCCTTCCCCAAAAAGCGAGGCGCGTGGCGGCCTCCAGCTTTTCGAGCGCCGGGATATCCGCGGCTGTGAGCGGCTGAATAAGGGCACTTGCGATCATTTCAGCGCGTCCTTCTCTTGCGGAGAGCATCCGGAGGTCGAATATAGAGAGGTTCCGCGGTCAGAAACTCCCCCCTCCGCCAGCTTCTTTTTCGCCGCAGCGCGAGACGGGCAATTCCGGCGGCAAGGAACAGGTCTCTCCTGATGAAACGGCGCGGGCCGGATTCGGATATCCCGATCTCCTTCGAGTACCGTTCCGCGCCGTCCCCAGTGACGTACAGACGTCCTTGCCCCAGCACCCGATCCAAATCTCGTGGAAACCACACCCCAGGCTTTTGAACCAGACGCAGTTTTCCATTTGCGACGGCGAGATACTCTGCATAGTAAACCTGGCTTCGCTGGGCATCCATAACAATGCCTATGCGTCCCCTCACAAATGCTGATTCATAAGCCAGAGCTTCCAATCCCGAGACCGCGGCCATCGGGCAGGAAAGCGTCTGGGCCAATCCGAGAGCCGTGGATACTCCGATCCGGATCCCGGTAAAGGATCCCGGACCGATGCCAACGGCAATGAGTTGCACATCCCCGATATTCCACGCGGCCATCGACAAGAGAAATTCGACAGAATTCAAAAGTCTCCCCGAATGCGTCTCCTGAGAGAGCACGCGTAGCTCTGCCACCACTTCCGTCGCTCGCATCAGCGCGATACTTCCTCGCGAGCTCGAGGTGTCGATCGAGAGAACTCGGATGGATTTATCCGGCGGCATGATTATTGACAATCGGGGGCAAGGAATTATATACTGCGCGTTTACTAAGTACAAGAATTTGAGATATTTCCAGTCATTTTGCACGTCGTCCCGGGACCTACAACAATTCTTCCTCAGATACCTTTGGTGCAGCCGCGGTAAAGACTGGACAAAATGAAAACACAGTCTCAGATGTGCGGCGCACACCCAAAGCGCACGGAAATGTGGTCCCGCCGTCCCGGGGAATGCAATGGCGCAGCTAGTGATAACGAGTACCCGTACACCACCCAGTCATTCACGGGCGAGACGCCCGTGCCACGATGGCTTCGTGGCATGACCGTCCCGGCCATGATACAAAACTTGAACGATTTGTGAACTTTGTTTCCACCAAGTGGACTTGGTTGCCTCACTCGGTATCTTCGGCTGCAGATGAACACGGATCCGTGTTCATCTGTGGTTCAGGGCGCCCGACTTATTTGGGGAAATACGTTTGCGGTATTTATGAAATCACGTAGTTAGCTGTGAGAGCGCGCGCGTGGAAGATCTGACCCCCATGATGAAGCAGTACCATGAAATAAAGCGCCGGTTTCCCGGAAAGATGGTTTTCTTCCGCCTGGGGGACTTCTATGAGATGTTCTATGAAGACGCTGTTGTGGCTTCCCGCGAACTGGAGATCACCCTGACCGCTCGAAACAAAGACAAGGCCGGGGCCCCCGTCCCGATGTGCGGGGTGCCCTATCACTCCGTCGACGGGTATATCGCCCGGCTTCTTAGAAAGGGCTACAGGATTGCCATTTGCGAGCAGGTGGAAGACCCCAAGACTGCCAGGAAACTGGTTCACAGAGAAGTCACTCGCATACTCACTCCCGGGACTGTAGTGGAGGAAGTGCTGCTCGAACCCAAGGATCACAACTACCTGGGAAGTTTGATTTTGACCGGCGAAGGGTCCGGGCTGGCATTCATCGATCTCTCGACCGGAGACTTCGTGACTACGGAATTGACCGGTTCAGACGCGTGGGACAGGTCGCTTGACGAGCTGAGCCGGTTCCGGCCCCGTGAATTACTACTTCCCGAAGACGGCAGCAACCCGCTCAAGGAGAAGCTTGCCAGGGACTGGCCGGGCGAGTGGGTCGCGAGTCCGCTCGACGGTTGGGCATTCAATGCAGATTATGCTTTTCGGCTCCTCCTGGAACATTTCAGTGTAGCCACGCTGGCAGGTTTCGGTTGCGAAGACCACCCCCTCGCCATATCGGCGGCCGGTGCTCTCATTCATTACATCCGTGAGACCCAGCTCTCGCAGCTGGGCAAGATCGCCGCACTGCGGTTCTTCGAACCCCGGGACTATCTGAAACTCGACAACTCCACCGTCAAAAACCTGGAGCTGATCGAAACAATGGAGGGCGACCGCAAGGGTTCTCTTCTGTCTGTTCTCGACGTGACGCGGACTGGAATGGGTGGGCGGCTGCTGAAGTCGTGGCTGCTGACTCCGCTCCTCAACGCCGGCGAGCTCGAGAAGCGTCTGGATGCGGTAGAAGTGCTCACAAAGGACGTCGTGGGGCACGACCGGCTGGTTCGGAGACTTGGAGAAATCCATGATGTGGAACGCTTGGTCAGCCGGGTTACGCTAGGTACCGCATCTCCCCGCGATGTGCTGGCATTGCGGGACTCGCTTTGCGCCGTGCCTGCGATCCGGTCGTCGCTGGAGTCATGCGGAGCCGCAACACTGCAGCAGATACGATCGAAACTCGATGATCTCCCGGACGTCGTTCAACTGATCCAGAATGCTATAGCAGAGGAGCCCCCTGCTTCCTCTTTGGATCCTGGAATCATCCGTTCGGGTTTTTCGGCGGAATTGGATGAGTTGCGGGCCATTCGACGAAGCGGTAAGACTTACATCGCTTCACTGGAAGCTCGGGAGCGCGAGCGAACCGGGATCCAATCGCTCAAAGTCAAATTCAATCAGGTCTTCGGATATTTCATCGAGGTAACCAGGCCCAATCTGCCCCAGGTCCCCACGGGTTACGTCCGCAAGCAGACCCTGGTGAACTGTGAGCGATTTGTGACCGAGGAGCTTCAGGAATACGAAGAGAAGGTTCTCCGCGCCGAAGAGCGCATTGCGGAATTGGAGAAAGACCTTTTTGACCAGGTACGAAAGACTATCGCCGGACAGGCGGGGCGGATCCAGGCTACGGCGCGTCTGCTCGGGGAGCTCGACGTCTACGCTGCGCTGGCTGAAGTGGCCATAAAGAATGATTACGTCCGCCCCCAGTTGGCTGAGAGCGACGAGATCTGCGTCCAGCAAGGACGCCATCCCGTGGTTGAATTCCAAAGCCGCCCGTTCATTGCCAACGATCTTTACATGAATACGACCACGGATCAGCTCCTCATTCTTACAGGACCGAACATGGGGGGGAAATCGACCTTCCTGCGCCAGACGGCGCTCATTGTGATCCTCGCTCAAATGGGTTCCTTCGTCCCCGCCCGGCAGGCGAGAATAGGGCTCGTGGATCGCATCTACACTCGTGTGGGCGCCTCGGACAATCTGGCACGCGGCCAGTCCACCTTCATGGTAGAGATGATAGAAACGGCGAACATCCTCAACACTGCGACCAATGGAAGCCTGATCCTCCTGGATGAAGTGGGGCGAGGGACAGCAACGTTTGACGGGTTGTCCATCGCCTGGGCCGTCGCGGAATATCTTGCGCAAAATCCGCAGCACCGCGCCAAGACGATCTTTGCTACTCACTACCACGAACTTACGAAAATGGCCGACGTCCAGCCGGGAGTCAAAAACTACTGCATGGCGATCCGGGAGGCGGGGAATGAAATCGTGTTTCTCCGCAAGGTCGTTGCCGGAACCGCGGATAAGAGTTACGGCATCGAGGTTGCGCGGCTGGCGGGTCTCCCACGCGAAGTGCTGCGGAGAGCCAGCCAGATTCTCGAACGTCTGGAAAGAAAGGAAATTGACCTGACCGGCCGTCCCCGCGCACGATCGGCAGACGAAGTGCTGGGAGAAATCCAGAAATCACTCTTCTGATGGAATCGTAAACGAAACCACAGATGAACACAGATGAACACAGATCTCCACTATTGCGGCTGGGCTGCTCTGTACTACTAACCCGAAAATCCTTTGCTGGCACGAAAGGATTTTTCTTCGCGAAATCTTCGCGCTCTTCGCGGCTTCGCGGTGAATCCTGGGCTGGACTTTCACCGCAAAGGCGCGAAAGCACGCGAAGAAAACGCGAAGGACTTTAGTTTGGTTGCGGCTGGGCTGCTCTGTGTTCATCGGTGGTTTCATTTTGTGCAATCCACGTGAACGAGAATTCTTGTTCGTGAAATCTGAGGTCAAGTGATTCTGGTGTCTGCAATGGCAGCGTGGGAAAGGAAAGACACCAGTTCCGCCCGAGACTGAACGATTAAGATAGAATGATGGTTTGGCCCTTCAATTCTCGCCGGGTTTCGCGCGGCGCGCCGTTTGTGGTGCTGGCGGCAGTAGCGCTGCCGTACTTCATCCATCTCGGGACGTCCTCTCTCTGGGACGCCAACGAAGCCTTCTACGCGGAGACGCCCCGGGAAATGCTCGAATCAGGAGACTACCTTGCGCCGCGCTTCAACCACCAATTGCGGCCACAGAAGCCGCCGCTCACATATTGGTTGGTCCTCACTTCGTATAATCTCTTCGGGGTATCCGAATTCGCCGTTCGGCTGCCGGGGGCTCTCGCCGCGTTGGGGGTCATTGTTTTTACCTTTGGGATCGGCCGCGCTCTTTTCTCCCCCTTTGCGGGAATCCTGGCCGCGGTCATGATCGGCACAACACCCCGGTTCTTCATCCTGGCGCGAAAGCTTCCTATCGATATTCTGCTGCTGTTCTGGCTCACGGGCAGCGCCTACTTCTTTGTCCACGCCCTGCGTCGTCCGTCCCCTTCATGGAAGAGCTGGGTCCCGCTGTATCTTTTTCTGGGATGCGGTTTCCTCACCAAAGGCCCCGTCGCCTGGGTCCTGCCGGGGGCGAGTTTCTCCCTCTGGTTGGTCCTTACGGGAAGTTTCTCTTTATCCTGGCGTCGCTTGCGACCCTTTAGGGGTCTCGTTCTGTTGGCCGCGACAGTGCTGCCCTGGTACGCTCTCATCTACCGGTCTCACGGCCGGGATTACATCGCTTCCTTTTTCCTCAAGGACAACCTGGGACGTTTCGCCACTCAGAGTTTCGGGCCAATGCGAGGGCCGTTCTACTACGTGCCCACTTTTTTCGCGGACTTCTTTCCGTGGTCGATCCTCGCAGTTGCTGCGGCTTTCTACTTCTGGTCAGAGAGGGAGAATCTCCGCCCGGTAGGCGCTTTCCAGTATGGATTTCCCCTGGTGTGGTGCGCCTTCGTGTTTCTTTTTTTCACACTCTCCAAGAACAAACAGGAATACTATATCGCCCCCATGTATCCCCTCCTCGCCGTCCTCTTGGGCGGCGCGCTGCGGCGGAGCGCACTCATTAAAGTAACTTCTAATTTAAATAGACCGAACTACCCATGGATGTGTGCTTTTTTCCTCCTGCTTCTCCTCTTCTTTGGGTTGTGCGTATTCATGATAATCCTGATGCGCTCCGTTTTTCCGGATCTTTTCCCGGTTCTGGTCTACCTTCCTTCGGCTGTATTGCTGGTTGCCTCGTTCGCACTGGCCTGGCAATTGATTCGCGGAAATCTGTCTGGATGCTACGGGACCCTCTCGTGCTCGATCTGGCTTTTGCTTTTGCTGGCGGCCTCGATTTACATTCCAGGAATCGAGCCTTTACGGCCTGTGAAGGAAATGTGCCGGCAAATAGCGTCGCAATCCAAGCCGGAAGATCAGGTAGGTTATTATGACGCGGCTCTGCCGAGCACGGCTTTTTATCTTCGCCGTCCTATCTTTGAGGAGTTTGATGCGGAGTCCATGGTGCAGCGCTTTCGTTCGACCAGGGCGGTCTTCTGTATTCTCACAGAACAGGATTACAGTTATTTTGTCGGAACACGGGACCTGATTCTTTATGTTCTGGATCGCCGCCCCCGGCTTATCACGCAGCTCCACCTGGTCCTGGACGAGGAGTCCTGGGCAGAGCAGGAATTACTGCTGGTCTCTAACCGGCCCGCTCTCGAACCCAACATGAAGGAAGGGCGTGAAAACCCATGAAGAACGTTCTCGCCGCGCTGCTAAAAACTATGGTGACTGTGGCCCTGTTCTACCTCCTCTTCCGCAAAGTCGATTTCCATGAGTTCTGGGCCACGCTGCGCACTGCGCGTTTCAATCTGCTGCTCCTGGGCTTTGCCGTGCTCTGTGTCGGCCACTACGTCTGCCTCTTTCGCTGGCGGCTGTTGATGCGCCCGCTGATGCCCGTTCCTTCCCTGGCGCAGCTCTTGAAGATCTATTGCATCGGACTGTTCTTCAACCTCGCGTTCCCGACGGTGGTGGGAGGGGATGTTGTCAAGATGTACTACGCCGGCAAGCCCTCCAGGCAATACGCGCAGAGTTTCGCAGCGACGTTCCTCGACCGCGACGCGGGGATGCTGGCCATGATGATCATCGCCTGCTATGCCACGCTTGCGCACCCCGTGAGCATTCCCGGGGTCCCGGTCTCGCTCATCGTATGGGGGGCATTCGCGGCCTTCCTGCTCGTTAATGGGGCCATTTTCACCCCCTCGGTGCACCGGCTGCTTACCAGCCTGTTTCATCGAATGAGGATGCCGCGGATCGCAGGCAAGATGGACAGACTCTCCAGCGCCTTTCAGATCCTCGGCCGCGAGCGGAATGTTCTGTTGGGTTCCCTGGCAATCTCTCTAGTCAACCAATTCCTGGTGATTTCGGTGACCTGGCTCATTTCCGAAGCGCTGCGGCTCGATCTTTCAATCTTGTACTTTCTGGCGTTTGTGCCTGTGGTGACTCTCGTCTCGATGATCCCCGTCAGCCTTAATGGCATGGGATTGCGCGACTACGCTTTCAGAGCCTTGTTCAGCGCCGTTGGCGTGTCGCCAGCCTCGTGTCTGGCCCTGAGCCTTCTATACTTTTCGACTATGATTCTGTCCGCCATTCCGGGCGGCGTGCTCTATGCGTTCTTCAAGGATAAGCGGGACGCTCGGGAAATGGCCGCTTTCGAGGCCGATTTCTCATGAGCGAAATGATCTCTGTCATCATTCCGGTCTGTAACGAGAGAGACAATCTCGAGCCTTTGCTCGTCAGGTTAGCGCATACGCTGGACTCGATCGGCGGGAACTATGAGATCGTGTTTGTGGACGACGGCAGTACGGACGGAAGCGGCGCTTACTTGCAGGCGCGGGCGCAAGAAAACCCGAGAATCAAATTGATTGAATTTCGCCGGAACTTCGGCCAAACCGCGGCGATGGCCGCCGGATTTGATTTCGCCCAGGGACAGATCATTATCGCGCTCGATGCGGACCTGCAGAACGATCCCGCCGATATTCCATCTATCTTGACGAAACTGCATGAAGGCTTCGACGTCGTCAGTTGCTGGCGGCGCGATCGGAAGGATCCCTGGCTCGACCGCAAACTCCCCTCACAGCTGGCAAACTTGCTGATTTCCCACATCAGCGGCGTGCGGCTGCACGACTACGGTTGCACATTGAAGGGTTATCGGCGCGAAGTGCTCGAGCACGTGCGTCTCTACGGAGAAATGCACCGGTTTATTCCCATATACGCGTCCTGGGCGGGCGCGAGAGTTACGGAGATACCGGTGCGCCATCATCCGCGGCTGCGCGGGAAAAGCAAATACGGATTGTCTCGAAGTTTCAAGGTGATCCTGGACCTGATCACCTTGAAGCTGCTGGGGAGCTACTCCACAAAACCCATGTACTTTTTTGGGGGAGCGGGGCTCCTGTCCTGTGCCGGGGGCCTGTTCTTTGCTTGCTGGACGCTCGTGGAAAAGTACGTGAATCAAACAAAGGCCCATAACAATCCCTTTCTTCTCTTGGCGGTCTTTCTGTTTATCCTCGGTGTGCAATTCATTCTGATGGGTCTCGTGGCGGAGCTCTTGATCCGAACCTACTTTGAGTCTCAGGGCAAGACGCCTTACATTATCCGGCGGACCTGGAATTGCCTGGAATCGGAGAGTCATGCCGGCCAGCGCCCGAAAGCGCTTTCGCGGTAGAAATCATGGGCCTGTTTGCTGAGCAATTCGGCCTCCAGATACCCGCGATCGTCAATTTCGTCGGCGGCGGCGGAAAAACCGCTCTGATTCTCAAGCTGGCCCGAGAGTATTCCTCTACTCTCCCCGTGATCTATACGACGACTGTCCGCATACACCCGCCGCACCCGGAGAAGGGGCTGGTCCAGGTGGCCTGCGACGATCCGAATCTGCACAGGACGCTCTTGGAACGGAGCCTGCACAGCGGGCTCGACTGGGTCCGTATTCTGGTGGCGACCCGCCCGTCCATTGCGCCTGGCCTGCTTGGGGGCGTGGCTCCGGATTTTGCGCGGAAACTCGACCGCGCGGACTTTCCGCTTATTCTGAACGAGGCCGATGGCGCTCGCAGCATGTCCTTGAAAATGCCTCGAGATGGGGAGCCGGTGTTGATGGAAGAGGGGGAGTATCTCATTCCCGTAATCGGTCTGGATTGTTTGAACAAGCCTCTGGGGCCGGAAACGCTCTTTCGCTGGGAAACAGCCTTTGAGCGGTACTCCCTGGAGCAAGGGCAGATCTTGACGCCCGAGCTGGCGGCCTCGCTCCTTCTCCATCCCGACGGTGTGTGCAAGGGCTGGAAACCGCGCATGCGCATTGTCCCTTACATAAACAAGGCGGACAGCAAGAAGCAGGACTCCCTGGCTCGAAAGCTCGCTTCCGAGTTGCTGCAGAACGAACGCTTTCCCATCGAACGCGTCGTCTGGGGCAGCCTGCGGCGCGGCCGTGCGGCCTCCCTCACGGCGAAGAGGAGCTGACGCCCTCCCCATCCATGTCCTTCCCTGAAATCACAAGTAAAGAGAATCCGCTTGTGCGGAGAATCCGTCTTGTTGCCTCCGGGTCGCGGAGGGCGCCCCGCGATCTGGTGCTCGCGGAAGGACTGCGCGTCCTGGAAGAAGCCGCCGAACACTTAATCGATGCCGTTGTCATTTCAGAAGGATTCGGAAAGAGAGATCGCGAGCAGCTCCTGATTTCGCGCTTGCGATCGAAGAGCGTGAAGATCTACCGCGCCGACCGGAAGCTGATGAAGTCTCTTTCGGAAGTGCTTTCGCCTCAGGGGGCGCTCGCCCTGGTGCGTGTTCCACGTCTCAACCTTGCAGACATCCGCCTGGGGCCCAATCCTGTGGTCCTTTGCGCGTGCGCCATTCAGGATCCCGGGAATCTGTGAACGCTCTTGCGCGCGGCAGCAGCAGCCGCGGCGGCGCTCGTTTGCACGACGACGAGCACCGTCTCTTCAAGAAACCCGAAATGCATCCGCGCCAGCGCCGGGACGTACTTCCGTATTCCGGTCGTGGAAGAGCTGGCGCCAAAGGACATTCTGGAATATTGCGGGAGACACGGCCTCCAGCCCGTCCGAGCCGACGCTCGCACTGGAGAGCCCTACTCAAAAATGGATTTGACGAAGCCCACGGCGATTCTGCTCGGGAACGAAAGCCAGGGACTTCCGGGAATCGAATGGAGCGGCATCCGCGCCGTTCGCATTCCGATGGCGCCCGGGGTCGAATCCCTGAATGTGGCGAGTGCGGGGGCAATCCTTCTCTTCGAGGCGCTCCGCCAAAGGGATCTCTAATTGCGGATTTGGGATTGCGGATTTCGGATTTGGAGTTAACAGACACCTTGCATTAGACAATCCGCAATCGCCAATCCGCAATCAAAACGGGCGTGATACAATTACACCCTCGCACTTATGAATCGTTCACTATTTCCCGATGTTGAGCCGCCGTCCCCTGGGGAGGATGCGCCGTTGGCGGAGCGCGTGCGTCCCCGGAGGCTTGACGAAGTCGCAGGCCAGTCGCACCTGATAGGCGAGGGAAAGGTGCTGCGAGAGATGATCGAACGGGATCAACTCCGTTCGATCATCCTCTGGGGACCGCCTGGAACTGGCAAGACCACTCTTGCGCGCATAATCGCTCAAGAGACTGAATCGAGGTTCGTTTCTTACAGCGCCGTCCTTTCCGGGATCAAAGAGATCAAGGCGGTAATGGCCGAGGCGGAAACCGGTCACAGGCGACTCAAGTCCAGGACGATTCTGTTCGTCGACGAAATCCATCGCTTCAACAAGGCTCAGCAGGACGCCTTTCTCCCTTATGTCGAATCGGGGGTTGTCGTTCTTATAGGCGCGACCACGGAGAACCCGTCCTTTGAACTGATCAGCGCCCTCCTCTCACGAGCCAAGGTGTATGTTCTGAACCCGCTCAGCCCGGAGAACATTGTCGCGATTCTCCGGCGCGCGCTTAACGATCCGGAACGGGGATTGGGCAAGCTTCCGATTCAGGTTTCTGATGAAGTTCTGCGGCGGCTGGCGATCTATGCCAACGGGGATGCGCGCATCGCCCTCAATGCTCTCGAAATCGCCGTCGCTCTCGCTTCCGGACGATCGCCGGTGGCTCTGTCGGAAGCCGACGTCGAAGCAGCGCTGCAGAAGAAGATCCTGCTTTATGACAAAGCGGGAGAAGAACACTACAACCTCATCTCCGCTCTCCACAAGTCCATGCGGAACAGCGATCCTGACGCCGCGCTGTACTGGTTGGGAAGAATGCTGGAGGGGGGAGAAGACCCGATCTACATCGCGCGCCGCATGGTCCGTTTCGCCTCGGAGGACATCGGTGTGGCCGATCTGAGGGCGCTCCGTGTTGCCCTGGATGCCGCCGATGCGGTTCAGTTAGTGGGGCTGCCCGAATGCAAACTCGCTCTCGCGCAGGCGGCCGTATACCTTTCCGTGGCGCCCAAATCGAATTCTCTTTGCACCGCGTATTCCGCCGTTGCCGAGGACGTGCAGAAAACCATAAATGAGCCTCCTCCACTTCACATCCGGAACGCGCCCACGCGACTGATGAAGGAACTGGGCTACGCCAAAGGATATCAGTACGCCCACGATCTCGACGAAAAGGTCGCGGACATGGAATGCCTGCCGGAATCGCTTCGAGGGCGGCAGTACTACTATCCTACTGGTCAGGGAGCGGAGCGGCAGATCAAGGAAATCCTGGAGAGCATCAAAGAGCGGAAGCGGGGACGGAAGTGATCCTGTTTGGAGTTCAGGCTTCAGCCTGCACTAACCTGTGCAGCCTGAAGGCTGGACTCCAAACGAATGCTTCCATCGGTGTACCCGGACATGTAGAGAACTTTCATTTCGGGGTGCGGGGTTCTTAAGCGGTCGGCCAGTTGACTGCCGTTCATGCCTGTCATGATGACGTCGGTGAGCAACAGGCTGATGGGTCCGCCGTGCTGCTCACAAAGAATGATGGCCGCCTCCGCACTTTCCGCTTGCAAAACCGTGTAGCCATATCTTTCGAGCATGTCGTGAACGAGACGGCGCAAAGCCGCTTCGTCTTCGACAAGCAGAATGGTTTCACCGCCCTCTCTTCTGTCAACCCTCATCTCGCTGGGCTCGACCGGCTCAGCGGATTCCTCGGCGTGCGGCAGATAGATCTTGAACGTGGTTCCTTGCCCGACCTCGCTGTACACCCAGATATGTCCACCGCTTTGCTTGACGATTCCGTAGACGGTCGCCAGCCCCAGTCCTGTTCCCTTGCCGGCCTCTTTTGTGGTGAAGAAGGGTTCGAAGATGTGGGACATTGTTTGCTGGTCCATGCCGCACCCCGTGTCCGTGACCTTCAAGAGCACATAGGTTCCGGGCCGGGCTCCCGGGTGCCATCGGATGTAGTCTTCGTCAAACTCGACGTTTTTGGTTTCGATGATGAGGGCCCCACCGTCCGGCATAGCGTCGCGCGCATTGACCGCAAGGTTCATGATGACCTGTTCGATCTGGCCCGGATCGGCTTTAACCCTTCCCAGATCCCTGCCCGGCCTGCTCACAAGATTCATGTTTTCGCCGATTAAAGGGCGCAGCATCTTCTCTGTCTGACGGACAACGGCATTCAGGTCCAGCACCTTCGGCTGGAGTATCTGATTCCGGCTGAAGGTCAAGAGGTGCCGCGTCAGCGCGACAGAGCGCTCCGCGGCTCCCGCTATTGTTTCGACCTGCGCACGGATGCGGCTGTCCGCGGCGCCGGAGCTGAGAATCAGATGGCTGTATCCCAAAATAACGGTCAACATGTTGTTGAAGTTGTGAGCAATGCCGCCTGCCAGATTCCCGATGGCTTCCATTTTCTGAGCCTGGCGAAGTTGCTGCTCCAGTTTCTTGCGCTCGCTCACATCACGGGCGATGCCATGAGCCCCTACAGGTCGTCCTTCCTTGTCGAATATAAGGCGTGTGCTGACTTCAAGCTCTATGGGGCGGCCATCCCTCGCGATAATCTCCAGTTGGTAAGCGGTACCGTGCTTCCCGTTGGTTTCTTCGTCAAGCATGCCTTGAACAAAATCCTGATATTCCTCTCCGAGGATCTCGCCGATGCTCGTGCCCAGTGCTTCACCTCGTTTATGCCCGATGATCTGTTCGCCTGCCGCATTTAAGGAAGTCACGCGTCCCGCCAGGTCCAGGGTGTAGAGAATATCGTTGGCGTTTTCAAACAGCTCGCGGTATCGCTCTCTTTCTTCGCGCAGCGCCGCTTCTGCCCGCTCGCGCTGAGCGATCTCGCAGGAGAGGTCTTCTGTTCGTTCGCGCACCTTATCTTCGAGATGCACGTTCAGCTTCTCCAGTTCGTTGCGGGTCCGGACCAGACCGACCTCGACATTGAAGATCGGAACTTTCTTCTTCTGAGGAGAATTCATACTCCCATAGGCTACGCCACCATTGCGTTTTAGGCAACTGGGGTTTTCCCTTGTTTCGTGAAAAAAAACCCTAGGGTGTTCGACTCATGGCCTAGGGATGTTGACGTATACCCTGATGAGAATCAGGGGAGCGGAACAGCAGAGGGCGCCGTCAGCAGGCTAAAGCCTGAGGAGGTTGTGAAAAAATTGGAGCGTCGTAGGGCTGGTGTCCGCCCGCAAGTCCGCGCCATTATTGGCCAGTCGGCGGGTTGCCTCTACGGCGGATGGATTTTTTTCACAGCTTCTGATCTCCGAAACAAACCGCGCTTACCTGGAATAAGTAAGATATACGAGCAGGGTGACTCCTGCGAAGATGATTCGATAGATGACGAAAGGCGTGAGCGTGTGGGTTTGCAGGTAGCGCAGAAAATAACGAATGCACAAAAAGCCCGTGATCGCCGCGGTTGCGGCTCCTACTGCCATAAGCAGCCATTGGATTTCTGGACCAGGTGATCCCGCGGGGGTCCGCGCCGCCTTCACCAGATGCCAGCCCTCGAGCATTCCGGCGCCGACGATCACAGGCGTGGAAAGAAGAAAAGAGAAGCGTGCGGCCGAGATCCGGTCTATGTCCCTTGCCAGCGCCGTGCTGATGGTTATCCCGCTTCGGGACACCCCGGGAATCAAAGCGAGAGCCTGGCTGAGACCGATCCAAAGAGAATCTCCCCAGGTCAGCTTCTCCAGGGAGCGGTCCTGCCTGCTCCAGCGTTCCGCAAAATACATGAGGGCGCCAAAGGCAACCAGGGTGAACACCGGAATAAGAAGGGAACGCAGATGGGTTTCGATATAATCCTCGAGCGCCACGCCGGCCGCCGCCGCGGGCAAAGTTCCGACAATCAGAAAACACGCCAGGCGCCTTTGAGCGTTACCCAACAACTGCCGCTCCCTGATTCCGAGCAGCATTTCACGCGCCAGGTCTATCCAGTCTCTCCAGAAGTAAGCCAGAATTGCCGCCGACGTTCCCACATGGAGGGCAACGTCGAAGACCAGTCCTTGCGCCTCCCAGCCGAGGAGCCGATGGACGACGATCAGGTGGGCCGAGCTGCTGACGGGAAGAAGTTCAGTCAATCCCTGAACCACTCCGAGAATCACTGCCGAAATTATTTCCACAGGCGCCATCCTTACTCAGTTTGAACGAAACCACAGATGAACACAGATCAGCAAAGCGGCAACCAAACTAAAGTCCTTCGCGTTTTCTTCGCGTGCTTCGCGCCTTCGCGGTGAAAGAGATTCACCGCGAAGCCGCGAAGAGCGCGAAGATTTCGGCGAAGAAAAATCCTTTCCTGCCAGCAAAGGATTTTCGGGTTAGTAGTACAGATGAACACAGATCAGCTCAGCCGCACCAAACAGATTCACCGCAGAGTCGCCGGGAGGACAGACAAAAAAATGACCAATGACCAATGAAAGATGACAAATCGCAGTTCGTTGTCCGGACTTCTGACCTCTATTTGTCATTGCTCATTTGTCATTTATTGGAACGTCCCCGCCAGACCATCGGTGGTTTCGTTTGTGCCCAACTGTTTTCCCGGGACCGAATGCAACAACTGAAGGATCCTCTGACGCACTTCAGCGGGAGGTTCTCCTCCGCTGAAACGAAACTTTTCAACCTCGAACCAGCATTGATCGAAGGACGAGTTCTTGTCTCCGGAACCCGGTATGAGATGGTTTTCTTCGGCGTATCGCTCCAGAATTTTGTGCGCGGTTTCGACAAAGGAGCGCGGCGCTCTTGACGATTGCTGTTGTAGTTTTTCCAGGCTCGATCCCATCCAGTGATGCGCGACACGCTCCGTCTTGCGCTTCCGAAGGAGCCAGACCCCCAGAGACACGAGCGCCAGGACCGCCCCGGCGCAAAGAGCGCGACGGTAGCGCCCCAAGAAACCGGCGGACCCGCGCTCGGACGAAGGCAGGGGCGCCGGGGCCGGAGGGCGCGTCGTGGAGGACGGCGCCCTGACGTCGATTCCGGGGATGCGGACGTTCGTCCATGTGCCTCTGCCCGGGTCGAAGACAGGAATCTGCAGATCTTCAACACGCCTCGCGGCCCCCTCCTGGGGAATCGTCCAGATCGACCACCGGTGGTGCTGCTGCATCGTGAGCCGCCGTCTATCCCCCGTGTCCCAGGTTTCGACGAAAGACTCTGCCTGGACCAGGCGTGGAGCAAGGAAAGCCACCCCGGTCCCGCGGAACCAGTCAAGAGGCTGAAAGAATGCGAGGTTGGCAGTCCCCTGCAAATCGAGAATTACTTCCCTTCCCTGCGATCGCTTGCTTTCTTCCAGCCGCCCTTCCAGGGTCCCCACCAAAAGTGATGTCGCGGCTCCGGCCTCTGACGCCGGCAAAGGAAGCACCGTAAGAGACACGGGATTCGACTTCGCAACAACATCCCAGCGCGGGGCGCCGGCGGCCGCACTGCGGGCCATCATGATCTTCACCGACAGCGGTGGAAGTCCGAGCGCGCCCTCTTCCAATGGGGAGGCTATTATCTGTCGCAGAAGGAATTCGTGGGTAGGACGTCCATCGAGCAAGCGCGTGATCGTACGCGTTTGCTCCGCCAGGGGCACGATCTCAGTCCAGAATCCGGAATATTGCTGAGGTTCAATATCGATTTCGGTGGGGTACCGCTGGGTTACAAGGCTGTACAGGATGCTGAACTGCTGTCCCACATGTAGGAACTGTGACGACACCTCGGTTCTGATTTTCAGCCCCGGAGCAATCTGCGCGGTGAAAGCGCGACCCTGATCTTCCCAGGAAAAGAGGAGTTTGTCGTCCGCGTGAAAAATGAAACCCAAGGCGAGCAGCACCGCGCGTCTATTCACCCTGCACTCCTTCAGCCCCTGGGCGCGTAGGGGCGGCCCTGCGTGGCCGCCCGAAAGTAGCGGCATACGAGAACTTCTCCCAGCAAAGCGAAGAAGCCCAGCGACGCCAGATACTGGCTGTAAGTGAAACCTTGAAGCGTGCTCCCGGACCGGCGCTGCGTCGTCCTCTCCGCGCGTAGAAACTCGCGCAGGCCGGCGACCTGGACATCCGCATCCTTTGCGGCGGTCTCAATTCCCGGCGCCGGGGACTCATCAGGGGCTGTTCGGGTCACTCTCAGGATCAAGACCTCGGGGACATCATAAGAAGGAGGTGGACTTTTGGCCGCGGAATCTTCCCGGGAGGGCGCTGCGATCCCAACAATGCGCCGGCGCCAGTTCTTGCTCGGAGTGAGCCTCCGCAGAGCATCCACGCTGTCATAAAAGGAGACCGGGGCTTCTCCCCGCCATTCCTCGCGCAGCCGGTTCAGGAGGATCAGAAGACCCTGGGCATCCGTCGTCGGCGGAACAACGACTTGTACGGGGTTCGCCGACTTGTAAAGCGCAAAGTGGGAGGGAGGAGAAAGTCTGACTACCGCGCGGACCTTCTCTTCGATGCACTCCAGAGCATCGGCCGCTTGGGAATCGCCGCCCTCTGCGATCCCTGAATCCAGGAGTATCTCCACAAGGGACTCTCCGTCAGACGGCGCAGCCTTTGGACCCGCAAACGGCAGAATGGCGGCGAGCAAGACGAAGCTCCCGGTCAGAAGTGCCAGCGCCAAAATCCGCGTGCGCTCCAGCGTGGGCGAGCCGAGAATCTCGGGATCGCCAAAGGACCGCAGACGCCGCAGACGCGCGCGCTCCGCAACGATCCAGGCGATTACGACGGCGACGGGGAGAAGCAAGATATACAAGCCGTCCCTCCACTGCATGCCCATTAACCCACCGTTAACCCGGCAGTTCCGAAATTACAAATTGGACGAGCGCGAATTCCACGGTGAGAAGCAGCAGAGCCGTCCAGGCGCATGCCCGGACCCAAAAGAGCTCTTCGCCGGCGCTGCTGGTGCTCTCCGCCCGCGCTTCCCCGAGTGATATGGAGGAGAGGGCGCGGCCAAGCTCTTCCGAGTTTCTTACACGCTGATACGAGCCGTCTGTCGCTTGGGCTAACGCTGCGAGGGCCTCGTCGTCAATATCGATGCGCGCGCGAACTTCCGTCAAGCTGCCGGCGGCAGATGGGACGAAGTAGCGCGCCATCTCGTTGGTGCCGAGGCCCACCGCATGAATCGAGATGCCCAATTCTCTCGCGAGCCGCGCGGCGTCTAACGGCGTGAGCGCCCCTCTGTTGTTCACTCCGTCCGTGATCAGAAGGATCTTCCGGCTCGACCAGGTTCCATTGCGAAGCCGGTTCGCGGCACTTGCAATCCCGCTCCCCAGAGCGGTGCCGTCTTCGCCGTAACCCGCCGGCGCCGCCTTCTCCAAGGCTTTCAAGACCGTCTCATGATCGGAAGTCAGAGGTACGAGAAGACGGGGTACCGCCGCAAAGACCATGAGACCGACGACGGCGTGCGGATTATTGGCAATGAAGTTCTTGAGGTCTTTCTTCGCCTCCTGCAGGCGATTTTCAGGTTTGAAGTCCTCGGCAGTCATCGAGCTGGAAATGTCCAGGACGATGAGCAACGCTGGAGGGGTCCTGCTGCTGGCCTGGATGGGCGTCTGCGACCCGATGCCGGCCATGACCGGTAGCACACTCAGGACCGCAAGGAATCTCAGGATCTCCGCCACCCTGGGACAAAAGGATAGGCTGTCGAAAGAGATCGGAATCCAGGGGAAGGCCGAAAACACGAGAGAGGGCGCTCTCCGCCCAGCTCTAGTCCAGCCCAGCGCAAAAACCACTACGGGCAGCACTGTCAGGCCCCACACCCAGGGATGCGAAAAGTGTATGGAACTTATCACCGTCTCCGCTTCGTCAAGCTTTGAGGCGTCCCTCGTCAAAAAAATCTGGCCACGAATTACACGAATTCTTTTTCGTTTTAATTCGTGAACTTGGTGGCGAGTTTTTTACCACCACAAAAAATCTTGAAATTCGAAATCGCTGCGCTATTGTAATTTTTTCCCTATTAACGTTAACTAAACGCCGCGAAAAACGAGCATCAATAATACCAGGGAGTAAATCATTCACCGTCAGAATATTCTCATTCTCGATTTCGGTTCTCAGTATACCCAGTTGATCGCCCGCAGAGTGCGGGAGCTGTCGGTATACTGCGAAATCGCCCCCTACCATGCGGCCCTCGAAAAGATCCGTTCGACGAACCCGGCGGGGATCATCCTCTCCGGGGGCCCTGATTCCGTTTGTCGCGAGGGCAGCCCTGCCTTGCCGCTGGAATTTTTCCGGGTTGGTCTCCCAATGCTGGGCATCTGTTACGGACTGCAGTGGGTCAGCCACGCGCTGGGAGGAACGGTGGTACATGGCAACCAGCGCGAATTCGGCAAGGCGATCGTCGAAGTGATGGATGCCGACACGATCTTCTCAGGACTGCCATCAAGTTTTCAGGTCTGGATGAGCCACGGCGACCGCGTCGAGACACTTCCCGAAGGCTTCCGCATCCTGGCCCGCTCGGGGCAGACCATTTCCGCCGCGGCGGACGAAACGCGGCTTATTTGGGGCCTTCAATTTCATCCCGAAGTGGTTCACACCCATCACGGCACACAAATCCTGGAAAACTTTCTCACACGGGTTTGCGGCTGCGGGCGCGATTGGACGATGTCTTCCTTCATCGAGTCTTCGGTCCGCGCAATTTCGAGCCAGATAGGTGATGAAAAGGCCATTTGCGGTCTCAGCGGCGGCGTCGATTCGTCCGTGGCAGCGCTTCTGGCCCACCGCGCCATCGGCGACCGGCTTACCTGCGTCTTTGTCGACAACGGTCTTCTGCGGAAGAATGAATTCCAATCGGTTCTCTCCGACTTCGGCGAGGGCCTGCGCCTGAAGATACTGGGCGTTGACGCCCGCGAGCGATTTCTGGGAAGGCTTGCCGGCGTCCAGGATCCGGAAGAAAAGCGCAAGATCGTGGGAGAGGAATTCATCCGTGTTTTTGAAGAAGCGGCCAGAAAGTTTGGGGACGCGCGCTTTCTGGTTCAAGGAACTCTCTACCCCGACGTTATCGAATCGTCATCCGTCCGCGGGCCGTCCGCCGTGATCAAGTCCCATCATAATGTGGGGGGACTCCCTGCCGACATGGGTTTTGAACTGGTCGAGCCGCTGCGCGAGCTGTTCAAAGACGAGGTGCGCAAGTTAGGGGAGCAGCTCGGCATGGAGCCGCGCTACGTTTATCGCCAGCCCTTCCCGGGGCCCGGTCTCGCGGTGCGCATCATCGGCGACGTAACCCCCGAGCGTTTGGATCTCCTGCGCGAGGCCGACTCGATCGTGCAGGAGGAGATCGAACGCGCCGATCTCGTTCGCGACCTCTGGCAGGCGTTTGCGGTCCTGCTGCCCGTCCGCAGTGTTGGGGTCATGGGGGACGACCGGACCTACGAGAATGTGGCCGCTCTTCGGGTGGTGACCAGCCAGGACGGGATGACCGCCGACTGGGCGAAGCTTCCTCACGGGATTCTCGAAAGGATATCCAACAGGATCGTCAACGAGGTGCGCGGGATCAATCGCGTCGTCTACGACATCACTTCCAAGCCGCCAGGCACAATCGAATGGGAGTAGCTCTTGGCCGAGCCGACTGCATTCGTTCATCTGCACAATCATTCTGATTACAGCCTGCTCGACGGCGCGTCCAAAGTGGATCAGCTGGTGGACGCGGCCGTCTCCATGGGGATGCCGGCCATGGCGATCACCGACCACGGCAACCTCTTTTGCGCAATTCAGTTCTACACCAAGGCCCGAGCGAAGGGGCTCAAGCCCATCATCGGGTGCGAGATGTATGTGGCCAAGGAAAGCCGTCACAAGAAAACGGGGGGCGGCGACCAGTCCAACCATCTCATACTTCTGGCGGAAAATGCCGCGGGATATCAGAACCTGAGCAGGCTCGTTTCTTACGCTTATCTTGAGGGCTTCTACTACAAGCCGCGCGTGGACAAAGAGCTTCTCTCGCAACACAGCAAGGGGCTGATTGCGTTTTCGGGCTGCCTCAAGGGGGCCGTACCGGAACGGCTGCTCCTGGACCAGTTCGATGCGGCTTTGGCGGAAGCCGGGGCGCTTCAGGATATTTTTGGCCCGCAAAACTTCTTCCTGGAACTTCAAGACCACAACCTGCCGGGGCAGCGCCGCATCAATCCCAGCCTCCTCGAAATCTCCGCGAAATGCGGCATCCCCCTGGTCTGCACGAACGACGCCCATTATCTGCGCAGAGAGGACCATGAAGCGCATGACGTGCTGCTCTGCATCGGCACCGGCAAGACCGTCCAGGAGACGGATCGGATGCGTTACGCCGCCGACCAGTTTTACTTCAAGTCTTTTGAAGAGATGTATCAGGTCTGGGGACATCTGCCCGAGGCGATGCTGAATACCGTCCGCATCGCCGAGCGTTGTGATGTCCAGATCGACACCTCGGAACTGCATCTGCCTCCCTTTGACGTCCCGGCTGGATTCACCGCGGACTCGTATTTCGAGAAGGTTGTGCGTGAGGGTTTTGAGGGCCGGCGCCCCCAACTGGAGGGGATGGCAAGGGGAGGGCTGCTTAAGAATCCGCTCACGGCTTACGAGGAACGGCTCGCATCCGAGATTGAAATGATCAAGAAGACGAAGTTCTCCAGCTACTTCCTCATTGTCTGGGACCTCATCAAGTATGCTCGCGACAATCGCATTCCCGTCGGGCCCGGACGGGGCTCGGTGGTCGGCAGCCTGGTGGCTTACAGCCTGAGGATCACCGATATCGACCCTCTCCAGTATGACCTCTTCTTCGAACGCTTTCTCAACCCGGAAAGAATCGCGCCTCCCGACATCGACATGGATTTCTGCATGCACCGGCGCGCCGAGGTCCTGGACTACGTGGGCCGGAAATACGGCCGTGACAATGTGTGCCAGATCATCACCTTCGGAACTATGGCTGCCAAAGGCGTCGTACGGGACGTCGGCAGAACGCTGGACATTTCGTACGGGGACGTGGACCGTATTGCGAAGCTGATCCCCAACGACCTGAAAATCACAATAGACAAGGCAATCGAACAGGAACCGCGCCTGCGCGAGGAGATGAAAAATCCGCAGATCGCGCGTCTCATCGAGATCGCAAAGCGGCTGGAAGGGCTGTCCCGCCACGCTTCCACGCACGCGGCCGGCGTCGTCATCGCCCCGAAACCGCTGGTCGAGATTATTCCCCTGCACAAGTCGAACAAGGACGAAATCACGACGCAGTACAGCATGAAAGATCTGGAAACTATCGGCCTGCTGAAGATGGATCTCCTGGCCCTTGCCACGCTGACCGTGTTGGACGAGGCCGTGAAGCGCGTCCACGAAGAAAAAGGGATCGAGCTGGACCTTCAGACGCTGCCGCTCAACGACCCCAAGGTCTATGCCTTGTTCTCCGAAGCGCGCACTAACGGAATATTCCAGTTTGAGAGCGGCGGGATGAAGGCAGAGCTGCGCAAGCTGCGTCCGGAACGGTTCGAAGACCTCATCGCGCTCAATGCGCTGTACCGCCCCGGGCCCATGGAAATGATCCCCGAGTTCATCAAGCGGAAGCACGGCCAGATCGAAGTGCAGTACCTGCACCCGTCCCTCGAGCCAATCCTGAAAGAGACGTACGGCATCATTGTCTACCAGGAACAGGTCATGCAGATAGCCAGCCGGTTGGGCGGATTCACCCTCGGAGAGGCGGACATCCTCCGCAAGGCGATGGGTAAGAAGGACAGCGCCACGATGAAATCCAACCGGGAGAAGTTCCTGACGGGAGCGCGGCAAAAGAGGATACCGGAGAAGGTCGCGATTCAGATCTTCGACCTTATGGAACACTTCGCCAAGTATGGGTTCAACAAGTCGCACTCCACAGCTTATGCGCTCCTGGCCTATCAGACGGCATATCTCAAAGAGCATCATCCCGTGCAGTTCATGGCTTCCCTGCTCTCGAGCGAGATCGGAAACACGGAGAAGATCGTTATGTACATCGCCGAGTGCCGGAGCATGGGGATTCCCATTCTTCCTCCGGACGTGAACGAAAGCGACTTGTACTTCCGTTCGGTCGGGGACAAGATACGTTTCGGCCTCCTGGCAATCCGGAACGTAGGCGAAGGGACGATTCGATCCATCCTCGACTACCGTCGTAAGCGCGGGCGGTTCCGCAGCCTTTTCCACTTTTGCGAGGAAGTGGATGCGCGCGCCTTGAACAAGCGCGTTCTCGAAAGTTTGATCAAGTGTGGCGCGCTGGACTCCTTTCAATGGAAGAGATCTCAGCTCACGGCGAGCGCCGACGCCACCATTGAACACGGGCAGAAGATCCAGCGAGATCGCCAGAGCGGGCAAAAGGGGCTGTTCATGGACTTGCCGGGCGGCGCTGCCACGATACCGGAACCCGCCCCTCCGGATATCCCGGAATGGCCGCTCGATCAGATACTGGCCTTTGAGAAGGAAACACTGGGCTATTACGTGTCCGGACATCCGTTGGACCGCTTTGCCGGCGAGCTGGAGAAGTTCGCCAAGAAGCCTCTGGCCGAGATCCTCAGCAATGGAAGCTCAGGGGATTGCCGGGTGGCAGGAATCGTCACAGAGTGCCGCACCCGGCGCACAAAAAAGGGGGAGCTGATGGCCACATTCAAGCTCGAAGACTTGACAGGGGCCGTCGAGGCTGTGGTCTTTCCGTCACTCTATGTCAAAGCAGAGCCTTTCCTGAAGTCAGACAGCCCTATCCTGGTGACCGGGCGGTTCGAGGTGGAAAACGAAAACAACTTCAAGATTGTGGCCTCCGAGATACAGCCGCTGGAGGGGGCCTCGGCGCGAAACGCCAGAAAGCTTCACATCCGCGCCCCGGTCCCGATCCTGGCCCCTGGTGCCGCAACGGAGCTCTATCGTCTGTTCGAGAAGAACCGTGGCGAGACCGGGGTCGAAGTTGAGTTGTACCTTCCCCACGATTTCCGTGTTACCATCCATTCCTCCGACTTTGTGAAAGTCAAGTCAAGCCCGGAGCTGATTCGTGAGATAGAGGGCATTTGCGGGCCCGGTTCTGTAGAAGTGATGAGCTAGCCACATTATTCACGAGCGGCAGGTATCGCCTGCGTAAGGTGGACAAAATGAAACCACCGATAAATACAGATCTGTGTTCATCTGTGGTTTCACATCCAGGCCAGATTCCCTATCGGAGACCGCGGGATGAGTGACGACGAAATAGCAGACAAGATACGGTCCCTCGAATCCGACATCGACCGTCTGGCCCGGGAACGGCCCTCCAGCCGGGGGTCAGAAGTCGAGCGGCTTCGGGCAGAGCTTCGGCGGCTCAGGGAAGCAATCCGTCCCGGCAGCAAGGCCTGGGAGCGCACGCTGCTGGCCCGGCACGAGCAACGCCCCTATACGCTCGACTATGTGGAGCGCCTCTTTCAGGACTTCTCAGAAATTCACGGGGACCGGCGTTTTGGCGACGACCCGGCTATAGTCGCCGGCATGGCGCGCTATCATGGGCATCACGTCATGGTCGTGGGACATCAGAAAGGACGCGACCTGAAGCAGCGCCAGTATCGCAATTTCGGTTACGCCCAACCGGAAGGTTATCGCAAGGCGCTGCGGGCCATGAAGCTCGCGGAGAAATTCTCGCGCCCCATCATCGCTTTCATTGACACGCCGGGCGCCTATCCCAGCGTCGGGGCGGAAGAAAGGGGCCAGGCCGAAGCCATTGCGCACAACCTTCGCGAGATGAACCGCCTCGCGGTCCCTGTGATTGTCTGTATCATTGGAGAAGGCGGTAGCGGCGGAGCGCTGGGAATCGGCGTCGGAAACCACATCCTGATGATGGAAAACGCCGTCTACACGGTCATTACTCCCGAGGGATGCTCCGCGATTCTATGGAAGGACCAGGACCATGTGGAGGCGGCGGCGGAGGCCCTCAAGCTGACGGCTCCGGACCTCCAGGAATTTCACATCATCGATGAGATCGTACCGGAGCCCCCGGCCGGCGCACAGACGGACCACAAAGCCGCCGCGGAGATGCTGGACGGCAAGCTGAGGCCGGCGCTGGAATCGCTCTTGGGCATGACTGGCGCGCAATTGCGCGAGCAGCGTTATCAGAAGTTTCGGAGCATGGGCGCCGTTGTGCGGCTTAACAAACTCTACGCCCCTTGAATTGATTTCGGATTGCGGATTTGGAATTAATAGACGGCTTCGATTACGACAATCCGAAATCCGAAATCAATCAGATCCGGCCGAAGTTTCTTTCGATCTCGTACAAGCTGAATCGAAGAATGATGGGCCTGCCGTGCGGGCAATTCGTCGGAATCTTTGTCTTGCACAGTTCGTCGAGCAACCACTGCATCTTTTCCATAGCCAGGGGCATATGGACCTTAATTGCACCCCTGCAGGCCATGCTGACGGCGATCCTGTCGCGGATGCGATCCACATCCAAGGTTCTGTCCTCCGACTCCAACCCCTCAAGGATCTCCGACAACACCTTCTGGCAGTCGTAATCCTTTGCCACGGCGGGCACAGACCGGACGAGAATCGAATTGCCCCCGAACCGTTCCACCTGGAAACCGCTCCTCCGGAGCTCCGGAAGAGATCGATCTAGAATGACGGTTTGATGCGGAGGCAGCTCGAGCGCGACGGGTACGAGCAACCCCTGGACCTCGACGGACTGCTGTCGAACAGCCTGAGCGTGTCTTTCGTAGAGAATGCGTTCGTGGGCCACGTGCTGATCGATGATTAACAGGCCCCGGCTGTCATTTGCGATGACATAACTGTCATGGATCTGCCCGAGAATCCGGGCTCCCGACAAATCGAAAGGACTCGCAGCAAGTTCAGTGGGCGCTCCCAGCAGCATGTCGGGCCGTATGCGCAAACCGTGGTGGTCCTGCGGATACTCAAGAGGAACCGAAGATTCATCTCGGAAGGGATAGTTGAAAGCCCGTTGGAATGGATCGGCGGCCGCACTGGGCGGCGTGAAATCAAATGGTGTGGATTCCGGAGCCGACCTGGTGGTCCAGGGGCTCCCCGGGAAATTGCTTCCAGGAATCGGAGCCTCCTGCCACGCATCGCTGCGATGCTCGTAAATCGGAATCGATTTACTCCCGACCAGCGCGCGCTGGATCGCATCCAGAATCAGATCGTGGACGAGCCCCTGCTGTCTGAAGCGGATCTCGGTCTTGGCCGGATGCGCGTTGACATCCACCTCGTCAAAGGGCACCTGCACGAAGAGAAGCACGACCGGATACGCAGAGGCAGGAATGCAATTCCGGTAGGCTTGGCGCACGGCGCTTGCGATCAACTTGTCCCGCACCATGCGGCGATTTACGTAGAAGAACTGCGAGTAAGGATTCGTTTTCTGCTCATGCGGCCGCGAGCTGAAGCCATAGACCTCAACATTTCCCGCGCGGCCGGAGACCTCCACGAGATTCTCCAGGAAACCCTCGCCAAAGAGTTGGTAAATCCTGTCCTTCAACGTGGGCACAGGGACCACATCGAACAGCGCGCGCCCGTCGCTCTCAAGAGAGAAGCGCATCTCGGGGTGGGCCAGGGCATAGTGGGTTACGAGCCTGGTAATGTGTCCAAGCTCCGTATCGTTGGAGCGCAGAAACTTCCTGCGCGCAGGCACGTTGAAAAAGAGGTCCCGGACCGTGACTTCAGTCCCCTTCTCCCAAGGGACGGTCTTAACAGATCGCAGCGTGCCCCCCTGAATTTCGACTTCCGTTCCCGCCGCCGCCGGATCGGAAGGATGGCGGGTCCTGAGAACCAATCGGGATATGGAAGCCATGGACGGCAATGCCTCGCCGCGGAACCCGAGCGTTGCGATGGCATTGAGGTCTTCCGCGGTCTGCAGTTTGCTGGTGGCGTGATGCTCGAAGGCGAGGATGGCATCGTCCTGGGTCATCCCTTCGCCGTCATCTCGCACCTGGATCAGGCGCTTGCCTCCGGACTGCACTGCCGCGGCGACCGAGCCGGCGCCGGCATCGACGGAATTCTCGAGCAGCTCCTTTACCACGGAAGCCGGCCGTTCCACGATTTCCCCTGCCGCGATCTTATTGGCAAGGGTCTCGGGCAGGACCTTGATCTTGCTCATGGAAGCGTTTTTCTCACCGCGACGCCTGGGAATGCGTTCACAAATGATCAATGACAAATGAAGGATGAGGGACCTGTAGATTTGTCATTTTTCATTTGCCATTGGTCATTTGTCATTGGTCGACGACGGATTCTTCCTGGCTGCGGCGGGCGGAGATTGCAGGTATTGGGACAATTCGGGGAGGGAGACCTCCCATTGTTTGGAGTCTTCCATCCTCTTGAGAGAGTATCGTTCCTTGGCCAGTTCATCCTGCCCGATGATCAGGACGTGCCTCGCACCCACTCTGTTGGCCATCCGCATCTGGCTCTTGAGGCTCCCTGCCCCAAATTCCAGGTGACAGCGGACGCCCTGTCTCCTTAGCAGGCGAGCTATCGAGATGGCGGCCTTCAAGGCCTCATCGGACAAATACACCAGGTACACTTCCGGCCTGTCGACTGAAGCTTCGGCCAGACTGTCCGGAAGGATCATAACCAGCAGATCCAGACCCA
>WNGL01001554.1_pt1 | contig 31337 bp, 29 predicted proteins | sample 5400591 | NCBI WGS metagenome assembly WNGL01 (sample SAMN13153377, study PRJNA577476) | soil metagenome | isolation source: 80 cm soil or saprolite under Garry oak tree replicate 1 | place: USA:California | collected 2016-06-15
TCGAGGAAGAGGGCGCCGACGGCCCGAACACCGGCCAGTTCGCCGAGGTGATCGGGCGCAACGCGGAGCAGTTGCTGCGGCTGGTCGGGGACCTGCTGTTCCTGTCCCGGATGCGGACGGGGCAGCTGGCGCTGGAATTCCGGGCCACGAACCTGGCCGAGGCCGCCGCCGAGGCGGTGGCGGAAGCGCGGCCCGATGCCCAGCTCAAGCACATCGACCTGACCCTGTCCGCAGCGGCCGTGCCGCCGTTCACCGCCGACCCGGGCCGGATCGGCCAGCTACTCGGCAGCCTCATCTCCAACGCGGTGAAGTTCACCGGGGACGGCGGGACGGTCGAGGTCAGCGTCGGCGAGGCGGACGGCCAGGCCGTGCTCACCGTGACCGATACCGGCCTGGGCATCCCGGCCGCCGACCTGGAGAGGATATTCGAGCGCTTCTACCGGACGGCGGCCGCCACCAAGCGGGTGATTCCCGGTACCGGCCTGGGGCTGGCCATCGCCAAGGGCATCGTGGAGGCACACCACGGCACGATCACGGTGGACAGCACGGAAGGCCAGGGGAGCACGTTCACGGTCCGCCTGCCACTGCGCCCGGTGCCCGCCGCGGCGGGCGGCCCGGCCGACCGGCCACCGGTCTCCGGGCCCTGACCCGGCGTCAGTCCCGGGGCGCGTCGCCCTTGTCCGCCTGCCCCGGCAGCGTCACCGCGGGGCGTCCGCCGTTCTCCGTCTGCCCGGGCAGCTTCACCGCAGGCGTCCGCCGTTCTCCGCCTCCCCCGGCACCTTCACCGCGGGGCGCCCGCCCTTGCCCACCTGCCCCGGCACCGTCACCGCGGGGGCGTCCGCCCTTGTCCGCCTGCCCCGGCAGCGTCACCGGGGGGCGGAGGTTGATGGCGGGCATGACGGAGGTCAGTTCGGCGCTGGCCGCGTCGGCGGCCTGGCGTTCGGCCTGCTGCTCCTCGGATCTGGCGGCAGCGGCGGCGAGCCGCCGGTTCATCCTGCTCAACTGCCTGGCCCTGGCCCGCGCCTTGACCGCCCGGTCCGCCGCATAAAGCAGGAAGATCGCCATGATCACACCGAGAATGAGCAGGCCAGCCATAACACCTCGCTGTCGATGGGAGCCGTCGCCGGACGCTCCACAGGCTATGTGAGCCTCGGGCCGTGCCTCGCCGGGCTTGGTTTCAACTTGACTGCAGGCCGTCCCAGGACCAGCGGGGGACCGGCAGGCCGGGCCGCACCCGGGACCCTCGCGGCGAGCAGGCCATCACCCGTGCCACGGCCCACTCCATGTACGACCGCAACGCCGCGCGGAACTCGGCATCGGCGGGCAGGCCCGCATCGTCGGCGGCCTGCACGAAGCAGGTGACGAAACGTTTCCCCAGGTCGTCCTCCGCGTCCGTGCCAGCGTGGATGCCCAGCATCCACGACTGATCGCCACACGACTGCGTGTAGCGGGCGGGGCCGCCGAACACCTCGGCCCAGTAACTGCCCAGCCGCTGCACATGGTCGGGATGACCGGGATGGGAAAACGGGTGGTTCAGTACCGGATCTTGCAGACAGCGCTCGTGGTGCGCGGTCGCGAGGGCGAGAAAGGCCTGCTCACCGCCCGCGAATTCAAAGACCGATGATTGCCGCACGAGACCACTCTGCCACCAGCCTCGGACATTGGCAGGGGTCATCGGCCCGCCGGGCCCTGCCCGGGCGGCGCCGCCGGGGTCACGGCCCGAGGAGCCGCACGGCGTTCTCATAGCAGACCGCGCGCAGCCAGGCCGTGCCGAGGTCCAGCCGGGCCAGCGCCTCCAACTGGTGCAAGTAGCGGTAGGGGATGTTGGGGAAGTCGGTGCCCAGCAGGATCCGGTCGGCCATGGCGGCCAGTCGCGGCAGCAGCGCGCCCGGGAACGGCGCGAGCCGTTCGAGGATCGCGGTGAACGCCATCGTCGTGTCCAGGTGAACGCCCGGGTAGCGCCCGGCGAGGTCGAGGAACTCACCGTACTCGGGAGCCCCGAGGTGAGCGACGATCATGGTCAGCCGGGGATGGCGGGCCAGGACCCCGGAGATCGGGCCGGGCCCGGTGAACGCCCCGGGCATGGGGCCCGACCCGCAGTGGACGACGACCGGCACCCCCGCCTCGGCCAGCATCCCCCAAACCGGGTCGAGCAGCTCGTCCCGGGGATCGTACCCGCCGACCTGGAGGTGGGCCTTGAACACCCGGGCGCCGCCGCCGATCGCCTCCGCCACGTAGCCGGCGGCTCCGGGCTCGGGGAAGAACGTGGCGCTGTGCAGGGCACCGGGGGTCCTGGCCGCGAAGCCCGCCCCCCAGGAGTTGAGCCACGCGGCCATGTCCGGTCTGTGCGGGTACAGCAGCGCGCTGAACCGGCACACGCCGAACGCCCGCAACAGGGCGACCCGGTCCTCCTCGGGCCGCCGGTAGGCGATAGGCCAGGCGCGCCCGGCCCTGGCGCTGCTGTCATCGAAGAACGCCCAGACCTTGGCCAGCACGTTTGGCGGCATGAAGTGGGTGTGGATGTCCACCAGCCCCGGCAGCCCCAGGTCCCGCCAGAACGCGGTCACCCCGGCCGCCTCCGCCGCGTCAGCGGACGACAGCCCGGCAGGCGCGCCTCCAGGCCCCGGGCCCGGCTCCGGACGCTCAGGCTCCGGGCGCCCAGGCTGGGCGCCCCCAGGCCCCGGAGGGCCTGGGGGCGCGGTCACGCCTGGCTCGGTCACCTGCCTAACGTGCGGTCACCGGGAGCCTGGGCGCCGGCTGGGTGCCCGGATGGCTGTGCGCCGCCGAGGCGGCCCGGGTGCCGCCGGTGACCGCCAGGCCCCCGGCAGGGACGTACATGGCCTGGTGGAACGCGGAGCCCGCGTTGGCCCGCGACACGGGGATGACGGGGTAGGCGTTGCCGCCCGCGACGATCGCGGTGGCGATGTAGTCGCCGAACATGATGCCCTCGGAGGTGCTCGGCAGCCAGGACAGCGACATCGGGCCGGCGATCTGGGCCGGCGCGCTCCAGGTCGAGCCGCCGTTCGCCGAGGAGACGAACCCGGCGTCGAGCTTGCAGGTCGACGAGTTGCAGGACGCGTTCGGATAGTAGTAGTAGGTCAGGCCGATACGGGCGCTGGCGCCGGAGGTGCCCGGGGCCACCGCCACGCCAGGCGCGAAATGATCCACGGTGCTGGACACCGGGTCGATGGGGATCCGGGCCGGCGCCGACCACGAGCCCGGGCCGGTGGACTTGGACAGCACGATGTCGTTGCTTGAGCACCCGGTGCGGAACCGGCAGTCGGCCCACGTCACGTAGACCGTGCCGGCGCCGTCCACGGCCGCCGAGGGCAGCGGGGACTCGCGCAGCGACCCGGCCGCGCCGTGGTGCGTGATGTTGTTGACCAGCACGGTGCCGCCCCAGGAGGTGCCGCCGTTGGTGCTGCTGAACGAGCGGACCGCGAGGCTACCGGCGAAGGACTCGTAGGGGACCACCACGGTGCCGCTGGGCTGGACGACCGGCTGCCCGCCGAGCCCGATAGCGCCACCACTGGGCGCGCGGGCCGGCCCCCAGGTGAGGCCGCCGTCGGCCGAGGTCCGCATCATGACGGAGTCACCGGCGCTGGTGACGTCGTATTCGGTGTAGCAGTTCCCGTAGTGCGGGCTGCTGGGGGTGTTGTCGCAGACGGTCCAGTTCTTGTCATTGGAACCGGTCGCCACGGTGACCGGCTTGCCCCAGGCCACGCCGCCCTTGGTGGACCGGCTGACCAGCACGTCGACGGATGAGGCGCCCAGGCCCAGGGAGGAGATCAGCCACACCTTGTGCTTGGCGTCGTAGGCCACGGTGGCGTCGCTGGCCTGCCCGAACGGGCCGCCGCCGTTGCCGGTGATGCCGGGCAGGTAGCCGTGCGACCAGGTGGCGCCGCCGTCGCGGGAGGTGGCCCACCCGATGTTGGAGGAGCCGCCGCCGAACACCCGGCCGACCTGGAAGGCCGAGACGATGGTGGAGCCGAACGCGAATGTGTCCGGCTCGACCTCGGTGCGGTGCTGAGCCTGGGCGTCGGTGTAGGGGTCGACGCTCACCCTGGTCAGGCTCACGGCGGCGGAGGCCGTGGTACCCACCACGAGGACGAGGCCGACGGCCACCGGGGCGGCTCGCGCGAGGAGGCGGGCGGATCTGGCCCGCCCCACGGACCGCAGTGCGCTCATGCTGACATCACCTTTCCTGGTCGTGGATGTGACTGTCACCGGCCGTCGTCTGGTGTCACAGGTATTTCCGCGCGGACGCGGCGACCCTGTCCCGTGCCCGCATGGCGTCACGCAGCGCTTGGTGCAGGCGGTCCCTGATCGCCTCGTTGCCCACATTGGTAACCCTATGATCCACCGCGGCCGGCCGCCCGGCCCTGGGCGAGCACCCGGGCCAAGGGTCCCCTGCCGCCGCGCGCGGGCGAGCACACCGGGCCAACGAGTCCCCGGCCGCCGCGCGGGTGAGCACACCGGGCCAAGGGCTCTGGCCGCCCGCCGCCCGGCCAGTGCGGGACCGTCAACCGGCGCGGCGGAAAAGCTGCAGGGAGCCGAGGGGCACGAACCCGGCCGACAGCAGGGCCCGGACGCTGGCCGCGTTGCCCGGCGCCACGGCGGCGACGACAAGCTGGCCGGACGGAATGACGGTCAGGGCGTCCGCGGCCAGCCCCGCTCCCCCGCCCTGCCCGCGCCGCCCAGGTTCCAGTTCGAAACTCAGCTCGGTAAGCCCGGCGATGCCACGGCTGATGATCGCGAGGGCCGACCGGCCCGGGCCGGGGTACCCCAGCACCCTGGGGTTGTCCCGGAGCCGGGCGGCGAACCCCGCCCGCGGGTGAATGGCCAGGTCCGGCCGGTCGACCAGCCGCGCTGGCAGGCCGGCCCGGCCGGTGCCACGGGCGGCCATCAGCATGTCCAGGGCATCGATCCAGCCATCCGGCCCGGCCAGGGCCGAGATCAGCCGCGGGTCGTGGGCACCGCCGAAACCGTCCGCGCCGAGCGAGGCGAGCCGGTCGTCGGTGATGTCCGGCGCCATGGCGAAGACCGCATGGCCGGTGAACGAGATGACCGCCTCCAGGCCGGGCCGCCAGGGCGGCACCCGCCGCCAGCCGCCGTCCGGCGCGGGGAACCGGCCGGCCGCCACGTCGGCGATCAGCCCGGCAAGCGGATGCTCACCGGCGCCGCACTGCTTCCCGGCACGGGGCTTCCCGGCACGGGGCCGCTCGCCGGCTTCTGGCCGCTCACCTGCGCGCTGAGGATCCGGGGACACGCCGCCCACCGTACCGACTCCGGCGCAGCCTGCCGGGCCTGCCAGCGCCGGGCCGCGCCGCGGGCGTCGGCCCGCATCGCGGCGATGGCCATGCTCTCGCCCTTCATCCCGGCGTCCTTGCGCAGCGAGACCACGATCAGGCTGGCGTGCCCGTCACGGGAGCGCAGGTGCGGGTCTTGGGAGGTATGGGCGTTGACATTTCATGAGGTCGAGCCTGCCCGTGCGACCAAGGGAGGCAGAAGACGGCCAGCCGGAGTCCTGGGGTACGGCTAGCAGGTAGTAGTGCCGGTCACGGCCAGCCCGCGCCGGGCACGGCGACGGCGACGGCGAGCACCTGGCCGCTGCCGGGCGCGACCATCTGGGACTCGGTCATGCCCCGCCATTGGGCGGCCACGATGAACAGCGTGGTGTTGCCGGGACCGCCGAGCGCGCAGGCGAACCCGCCGCGGTCCAGTTCGATGGCTCGCAGCACCGCGCCGCCCTCGGCGACGCGCACGCACCGCTTGCCCGGCACGTCGGCGTACCACACGGCGTTCTCCGCGTCGGTGCAGATGCCGTCCGGGGTGCCGTCGCCAAGGTCCGCCCAGACCCGGCGGCCCGACAGCCCGCCGTCCGCCGCGATGTCGAAGGCCACCAGGTTGTGCCGGTAGGAGTCCGCGACGATCAGGGTGGAGTTGTCTGCCGTGACCGCCATCCCGTTGGGAAACGCGAAGTCGCCGGCCACCTGGCGCACCGAGCCGTCCGGGGTGACCAGGTGGACGAAGCCCGGCCGGAACTCCTCCCCGGCCATCGGGTTGAAGCCGGCCCGGTTGACGTAGGCGTTGCCACGGCCGTCCACCACGATGTCGTTCCAGCCCGGTGTGCCCAGGTCCGCGTGCGTGACCAGGGATCCGCCGGGCTCGCGGCGCAGCAGCCGCCCCTCCCGCGACGAGACGATCAGCAGCCGGCCGTCGGGCAGCCAGGCGGTGCACAGCGGCAGCGAGTCCACCCGCGCGATCACCTCGCTGTGGCCGGCCAGGTCGACGGCGACCACCTCGCCCGCGTACCAGTCGGAGAAGTACAGCCGGTCATCGTGCCAGCGCGGCGACTCGACCAGGCCACGGCCGGTGAGCAGCGTGCGTATCCCGTTCATCGTCATGTCCCTTCTCCGCCACGGCCGGCGGACCCCAAAGACCCGGTGAACGCCCTCTCACCAGCTACACGAACGACGGCGCGCCGGATCGACAGGCGCCGGCCCGGGTTATTGCGCGCTGCGGAAGGCGACAACGGCGAGAACCCGCCGGTGGTCGTCGGGCGAGGGCGGCAGCCGCAGCGTGGTGAAGATGTTGCCGACATCAGCGGTACTGCTCCCACGTCAGGCTCTCCTCGAAGGCAGTCGTACCACCTCAGCGGCCGGTGAGGGAAGTGCAAGCGGCCGCGCGGAATCCCGGTGGCCCCGGCCGCACGGGGTGCGGGACACTGGCGGGGTGGAGCCACAGGTTGTCCGCTACAGCGAGCGGCCGGAACTCTGGGACGCGATCAGCGGCCTGTCGGATGAGGTCTGGCCCGAGTACAACCAGCACGGTGACAAGCTCAACCACTACTGGGGCCAGCTCTACGACGTGTTCCCCGAGTGGCAGTTCGTGCTGTACGACCCGGCGGAGGAACTGGTCCTGGCCGAGGGCCACAGCATTCCGCTCGCCTGGGACGGCACCGACGACGGCCTCGGGCCGGGCATCGACGAGACCATAACGGCGGCCTTCGCGCTGCGGGAGGCCGGGGGAAAGCCCACGGCGGCCAGCGCCCTGGCCGCGGAGATACCGCCGAGGCACCAGGGCCGGCGGCTGTCCGGTGTGCTGCTCCAGGCGATGTCGGCGCTGGCGCACGACGCGGGGCTAAGCCATTTGATCGCGCCGGTGCGCCCGAGCCTGAAGGACCGCTACCCCACGATTCCTATCGAGCGTTACGCGACCTGGACCCGCCCGGACGGGGAGCCGTTCGACCCGTGGGTCCGGGTGCACACCCGGATGGGCGCGCGCATCGGGCCGGCCATCCCCCGCTCGCTGCACATCACCGGCACCGTCGGGGAATGGGAATCCTGGACGCGCATGCAGTTCCCCGAGACGGGCGACTACGTGTTCCCGGCCGGCCTGGCCACCGTGCGCATCGACCGGGACAAGGACCTCGGTGAGTACTGGGAGCCCAACATCTGGATCATCCACGAGGCCCGCGGTGGCGCGCCGGGCTGACCGCGACGGCGCAGACACTCCGCCGTGAGCACCCGCGCCGGGTGACGGCGGTCTTGCCGACCGCGATCGCGGCCGGTTCGGACATCCGCCGGGAGGAACGGCCGTCGTGAGGTGCGCGATCACCCCTGGCCCCGTCCGCCACCGGCCGGACGGGCCCGCCGGGGGCAGGGTCAGAGCGCGGGCTGGTTGTGGACCGGGGCCTCGGCCGTGTGCGGCGGGCCGGGCAGGAGCGGTTCGGCCGCCCGCGCTCCGGACGTGGCGAGCCTGTCGGTGGCCTTGGCGCCGCCGTGCGGGGCGGGCGGCTCTCCCCTGCCCCGGGCGACGGCCACCACGCTGAGCAGCGCGGCCAGCGGCGAGACCAGGGCGATGAAGTCGGAGGAGGGCAGGTTGCCCAGGGCGTCCAGGGACGCGGCGAACCCGGCGATCAGCACCGCGACCGCGACCAGTCCCCACCCGTTCAGGAACAGCCGCAGCGTGAACGGCGGCGGGGAGGTCACCTCGGGCAGGGCCGTGACGGCCTTCGTGCCGCGACGCTCGGTCATGCCGTCGCGCACCCGCACGATGAGCGTCAGGTCGCCGGGCCGGTCGGCGATCAGCAGCAGTTCGTCGGGGTGCGCGGGATCGGGGGCCTGCGACACCGAGCCGCCACCGGCCGCCCACGCCACCACCTTGCGGTTGCCCGAGGGCCGCACCCGGTAACGGGCCTGCTCGCCGGCGACCACGGTATCCGGGCCCTCGATCACGACCGGCGGCGCCTGCCCCTGCCCCGTGCCCGGCTGCCCCGCGCCCGCCTGCCCGCTGCCTGGCTGCCCGCTGCCCGGCTGCCCGGCGGCAACACGGGCCGTGCCCGCGTGCCCGGTGCCACCGGACGGCGCGGGCACCCCGTTGCCCGGCGAGGCCGGCGCCGTCCCGTTGGCCCGGCCCGCCGTCTCCCCGGGTCCCGGCGAGCCGTTGTGCCCCGGCGCGGCCGGTTCCGCCATCACCAGGAACTGGCGGCGGGCGAGCTGCTCGGCGAGCCTGATCTGGCGGGCGTGCACGGTCCAGGCCATGGCCACGACGGCCCCGGCGAGGGCCGCGGAACCCAGGCCAAGCAGGGCGGCGACCGCGGGATGACCGGCGTTGGCTGCGAGGGCTGCGTACATGTCCGCTCCCGGGGGGTGAGGCTCCGGACTGGCCGGCCATGGCCGACCAGTCCGCGTGTCGGTGCTGTACCAGCCTAGTATTCAAACATACGATCGAACAAGCGGGAGCCTGTGCTTGGGCACCGTCACCTGCGGCCCGGCGGGCCCCGCACCCCATCCCGGCCCGGCCGTCCCGCTTCCCTGACCTCAGCGTTCGCCCGGTCTGGCCTGATTCCCGGTGGCGCCGGCCGCGGAGCGGAGCACTGTTACGCCGTTGCTGGCAGCGCTGATCCTCTCTATTGTTCGCTCGCATGGGCGACGACCTGTTCGATGCGGCGCAGATGTACGACGCGGACTACCTGTACTTCTTCGCCGCCCCAGCGGGGGCCAGCGAGTTTGCGGCGCACGGGCCCGCCATTCCTGGCGCAGGCGTCCCGGGTGAAGCCGCAGCGGAGCTGGCCTGGCGGTTGCTGGAGATGCGGCCGGGCATGAGCGTGCTGGACCTGGCCTGCGGGCACGGGGAGCTGGCCGGCCGCCTGGCCGCCCGCGGCTGCGACGTCACGGGCCTTGACTCCTCGGCGGTCTTCCTGGACCGGGCCCGGGCCGACGCGGACGCCGCCGGGATCAGCGTCGAGTACGTGGCCGGGGACATGCGCCAGCTACCGTGGCGGAGTCGCTTCGACCGGGTGGTCAACTGGTCAACCGCGTTCGGGTACTTCGACGACGCCGCCAACAGGGCTGTCCTGGACGGGATCGCCCGTGTCCTGCGGCCGGGTGGCCGGCTGGCAATGGACCTGGACAACCTGACCAGTTTCCTCGCGGCCTGGTGCCCGTCACGTGTGGCGGCCGCCCGGGACAACGGCGACATGCTCGTCGATCGCTACCACCTGGACGCGCTGACCGGCCGGTTTGAAGCAGAGCGGACCGTCCTGCGCGACGGCCGGTCCCGCCGCGTGCGCTTTGTCAAGCGGCTGTTCGGCTTCCCCGAACTCCGGGACTGGCTGCTGTCCGCGGGGTTCGCCACGGTCGCCGGCTACGGAGAGGACGGGCAGCCGCTGACCGCCAGCCACCGCCGGATGGTCATCGTCTCGGAAGTGCCCTAGAACCTGGCCAGGCAGACTGGGGACGTGACCGTGCTGACAACGGTTGACCTGTGCTCGTCGGTCGCCATGGTGCGCCGGGCGGAAGCGCGAGGGCATGAAACTCCCGCTCTGACCGGGGGCAGCCGTGCGGGAAGCCGGCGGCGCTCAGCGCGAGAATCCCGCGGCCGGGTCAATTGACGCAGGGCCCGCCGGGCAACACGCTGGCTGGTGTGACCGGGCCGGAAGATCATGTACTGCGCAACCGGGCGGAGTGGGACCAGTGGGCCGCCGACTACGCCGAGCCAGGCCGGCACGGCTGGGCGGAGGCCGAGCCGAGCTGGGGCGTCTGGAGCGTGCCGGAGGAGCAGGCCGGCGTGCTGCCGCCGGCCCTGGACGGCGCCGACAGCCTGGAACTGGGCTGCGGCACCGGTTATGTGTCGGCGTGGCTGGCCCGCCGGGGAGCCCGGCCCGTCGGCCTGGACAACTCCGCGGCGCAACTGGCCACCGCCGCCTCGCTGCAGGACCGCTTCGGGCTGCGGTTCCCGCTGATCCACGCCAGCGCCGAGCAGGTGCCGTTCGCCGGTGCCACCTTCGACCTGGTGATCTCCGAGTACGGCGCCAGCATCTGGTGCGACCCGTACGCCTGGATTCCCGAGGCGGCCCGGGTGCTGCGGCCCGGCGGGCAGCTCATCTTCCTGGTCAACTCGGTCCAGCTCATCCTCACCCTGCCGGAGCAAGAAGACCTGCCCGCTACCGAATCGCTGCAGCGGCCCTATTTCGGCATGCACCGGTTCGAGTGGCTGGGCACCGACTCGGTGGAGTTCCACATCGGCCACGGCGACATGATCAGGCTGCTGCGCGGCTGCGGCTTCGACATCGAGGACCTCATCGAGCTCCAGCCGCCGCCGGGCGCGACCAGCCAGCACCAGCTCGCCAGCCTGGAGTGGGCCCGGCAGTGGCCCTGTGAGGAGGTCTGGAAAGCCCGCAAAACGCGCTGAAAACGCGCGGCGGGCAGGTCACCGCGTTCCTCCTCGACGTCAACGGATGGCTCGCCGAGTACCACATCCGCCTGGTCTGGGCGGGTTACCCCAGACGGCCGGGGTGGACGCTCGCGTGGTCAGGCAGCATGCTTGTCTCGCCGCCATGTCACCGGGACGGGAGCCGTCGGCGGTCCGCGCGCATGCGAGCGCGCCTCCTCCGGGGGCAGAACAGCGAGCACCGAGGCCGGGAACAACATGGCGGGTAACAACGGCGGGCCACAGCAGCCTGGCGGGATTCGTGAGGTGGCCAGGCTGGCTGGCGTCTCGGTGGCCTCGGCCAGCTTCGCGCTGAACGGCCAGCCCGGAGTGGCCGAGCACACCCGAAAGCGTATCCTGGCCGCCGCGGAGCAGCTCGGCTACCGGGCCAACCCGCAGGCCCAGGCGCTGCGCCGGGGGCGCACCACCACGTACGGCTTCGTGGTCAGGAACTTCGCCAACCCGTTCTTCCTCGACGTGCTCAGCGGGGCCGAGGAGATCGCCCACGCGGCCGGGGCCACCGTGCTCATCCTCGACTCGCGCTACTCGCTGGAGCGCGAGTCCATGCACGTGCGGGAGATCTCCGCGCAGCGCCTCGCCGGGCTGGCCATCGCCCCGGTCGGGAACGGCGAGTCGATCCGGCTCTGGCAGGACCTGCGCGGCGGCGCGCCGGTGGTCGCGCTGAACGCGACGGCGGACAGCATCCCTGGCGTCTCCCGGGTCGGCCCGGACAACGCCGCGGCGGTCAGCCTGCCCATGCACCGCCTGGCCGAACTCGGCCATTCGTCCGTCGCGTTCGTGTCGGCCCCGCGGGACCTGATGGCGGATCCGGACCGGCTCGGCCACTTCCGGCGCCTGTCCCGCGCGCTCGGCCTGCGGCCGAAGGTGATGTACACCCCGCTCACGCTGGCCGACGTGCAGCTCGCCGCCGGGACGCTGCTGTCCGGGCCGGCCCCGCCGACCGCGATCATCACCAACTCCGACTACACCGCGCACGCGATCTACAAGGCGGCACGCGAACTCCGCCTCCGGGTGGGCCCGGCGGTCTCGGTGGTGGGCCACGACGACCTGCCCACGTCGGAACTGCTCGACCCGCCGCTGGCGACCATCCGGCTGGACCGCAGCGAGATGGGCCGCGCGGCGATGCGGCGGCTGCTCGAGCAGGTCCCGCTCGGGGACTACGTGGCCCCGGTCGAGCTGGTCGAGCGGGCGTCCCTGCAACCGCCGGCGCTTGCCCAGGAGCCCGCCGGAGACGCGGAAGCGACGCCCGCGTGATCACCGGGCGTCAACTCGGTAACGGGTCTTGACACCCCGACCTTGCTGGGCAAGCATTCGCAGCACTAAACGTTTAAGGTCTTGCCGGGCACCCCCGCCAACATGGGGGAAGCCCGTCAACCTCCTGACAAAAAGCTACGGCCGGGGCTTGCGGGCAGCGCAGGCCAGGATGGGGATGGGAAGCGAGCAGGAGGCATGCACATGAGATCCACACCACGGCTTGCGCTGGCGGGTGCCGCCGCTCTCGCGTTGCTGGCGGCGGCGTGCTCGTCGAGTTCCTCGAACACCTCAAATGGCGGGACCAACTGGGCCACCGTGACGTCCGCGGCGGCCGGTGGCGGGATGAGCAAGCTGATCGCCGCCGCCAAGGCGGAGGGCACGCTCAACGTCATCGCGCTCCCGCCGACCTGGGCCAACTACGGCGCCATCCTCCAGGCCTTCGGCCAGAAGTATGGCATCAAGATCAACTCCGCGAACCCTGACGGCAGCAGCCAGGACGAGGTCAACGCCGTCACCCGGGAGCACGGCACCGCCAACGCCCCCGACGTGCTGGACGTCGGCCAGGCGGTGGCCCTGGCCAACACCAAGCTGTTCGTGCCCTACAAGGTCGCGACCTGGTCGTCGATCCCGGCCGCGCAGAAGGACCCGGGCGGGCTCTGGTACAACGACTACGGCGGCTACATGTCGGTCGGTTACTCCGCCAAGTTCGGGACGATCACGTCGCTGAACCAGCTGCTCGGGCCCAAGTTCAAGAACGCGGTCGCGCTGAACGGGAACCCGACGCAGGCCAACGCCGCGCTCAACGGGGTGATGATGGCGAGCCTGGCCGAGGGCGGCAGCGCCAGCAGCATCGCCGCCGGGGTGAACTTCTTCCACAAGCTCAAGGTGGCCGGCAACTTCTCGCCGACCCAGGCCACCGGCGCCACCATCAAGGCCGGCAGCACGCCGGTCGTGTTCAACTGGGACTACCTCAACCTGCCCAGCTACGTCGGGGTGTCGAACTGGAAGGTGTTCATCCCGTCTGGCGCGGTGCTCGGCGGTTACTACAACCAGGCCATCAACAAGCAGGCGCCGCACCCGGCGGCGGCCCGGCTGTGGGAGGAGTTCCTGTACTCCCAGGCGGCCGGCGGCGGGCAGAACCTGTGGCTGGCCGGTGGCGCCCGGCCGGTCGAGCAACTGGCCATGGCCAACAACGGCTCCCTCAACCAGGCCGACGCCGCGAAACTGCCGAAGGTCCCGGGGACACCGGTGTTCCTGAACGGGACCCAGAACACCAGCGCCGCCAACTATCTCGCCGCCAACTGGACCAAGGCCGTCAGCTAGCGAGGGCTCGTGGCCGCAACCACTGACGCCGGCGTCCGGCCCGCCAGGGCCAGGCGCCGGCCTCATCTTCCCGCCTGGGTCGGTGTCACGCCGTTCCTCGGCTATGTCACGGTGTTCCTGCTGTGGCCGGTCGGAATCGTCGTCTGGACCGCGCTACACAACACCAGCGGGAGCTGGCAGCTGTCCAGCCTCTCGTTCCTCGGCCAGTCACAGGTGCGCACGGCCTTCGTCAACTCATTCGAGCTGTCGCTGGGCTCGGCCCTATTCGGCGCGGTGCTGGGGGCGGTGCTTGCCTACGCCGTCGCGACCGGGAATCCCGATGGAGCCGTGCGCCGCATCTACACGGCGGCGGCCGGCGTGCTCGCCCAGTTCGGCGGGGTTGTCCTGGCCTTCGCCTTCCTCGTCCTCATCGGCCCGATCGGCCTGCTGCTCCACGCCAGCTGGTACCTCAGCTTTCCGTGGGGCATCGGCCTGATCTACGGGTACTTCCAGGTGCCGTTGATGGTGCTGGTGTTCGTTCCGGCGCTGGACGGGCTGAAGGTCCAGTGGCGCGAGGCGTCGGAGAACCTCGGCGCCTCCGCCTGGCAGTACTGGCGCCACGTCGCCGCGCCGCTGCTGGCGCCCGCGTTCTTCGGGTCGCTGCTGCTGCTGTTCGCCAACGCGCTGTCGGCGTACGCGACGGTCCAGGCGTGGGAGAACCAGATCCCCTACGTCGTCCCGCAGCTCATCGGCACCGCGCTGACCAGTGAGGTTGGCCTGAGCAACGCCAATCAGGCCCAGGTGCTCGCCGTCGGCCTGATCATCATGGTGGCGGTCGTCATGACCGGCTACGCCCTGCTGCAGCGGAGGACCTCGCGATGGCTTCGGTAGGCGCGGGCGGGGTGCCCGCCGCGGTTGCCCCGGCCATCCCAGGCGAACTGGCCGGTGCCGGGACGGTCAGGGCGCAGCGCGGCCTGCACGGCCGCCGCCGGCGGCGGCTGAACGTCTTCAGGTACGTCGTCTTCACCGTCTTCGGCGCGTTCTTCGTGCTGCCGCTGCTGGCCCTGCTGCGGATGTCGCTGGAGCCCGCCGCCGGCGCCGGGGGCTGGTCGGTCGCGGCCTGGAGACAGATCGTCTCCTACACCGTGGTGGGCACCCCGTCACTGATCAGCCGGGTGGCGGTCACCCTCGAGCTTGGCGTGATCACGGCCGCGGCCGTGCTAGTGCTGCTCGTGCCGACGATGATCTGGATCAAGCTCCGGGTGCCGTGGATCAGCCGGACGGTGGAGTTCCTGTGCCTGCTGCCGCTCACCATCCCGGCGATCGTCTTGGTCGTCGGCCTGGTGCCGGTCTACAACTGGATCGCGCAGCGCAACATCTCCACTCTCATGCTGTTCTGGGTCTACGTCGTCCTGGTGCTGCCCTACGCCTACCGGGCGCTGGCCGCCGGGCTGAACAGCGTCGACGTGAAGACGCTGTCCGAGGCCGCGCGCGGGCTGGGCGCGAGCTGGTTCACGGTCATGTTCCGGATCATCGCGCCGAACATGCGGCAGGGCATCCTGAACGCGTCGCTGCTCGCGTTTTCCCTGGTGCTTGGCGAGTTCCCCATCGCCTACCTGCTTCTTTACGTGAACCTGCAGGTGGAGCTGTACTCCATCAGCCGGAACACGCCGAACGCGAGCGTGCTGTTCTCCACCTCGTTCGCCGCGCTGGTCTTCACCTTCCTGCTGCTGCTGATCCTGTCCTACGTCGGCCGCCCACGGCGCGGCCGGAGATGAGAGGGGCACCGTGAGCCTGCCAGCCACCGGCGTCAGCTCCGCCGCCACGAGGTCCGGGGTCGAGGTACGGCTCGAGGGGCTGTCCCGGCACTACGGGGACGTGAAGGCGCTGGACAAGCTTGACCTGACGCTGCACCCGGGTGAGCTCGTGGTGCTGCTCGGCCCGTCCGGCTGCGGGAAGACCACCACATTGCGGCTGCTCGCCGGGCTGGAGGACGCCGACACCGGGCGGGTCATGGTGGGCGGGCATGACGTAACCCGCCTGCCGGCGAGCAAGCGCGACATGGGCATGGTCTTCCAGGCGTACTCGCTGTTCCCGCACATGACGGTCAAGGACAACGTCGCCTTCGGGCTCAGGCTGCGCCGGCAGGCCAAGGCCGAGCGGGACAAGCGGGCCATGGCCATGCTCGAACTGGTCGGGCTGACCGGGCAGGCGGGCCGGTACGCCCATCAGCTCTCCGGCGGGCAGCAGCAACGGGTCGCGCTGGCCCGCGCCCTGGCCATCCAGCCGCAGGTGCTGCTGCTCGACGAGCCCCTGTCCGCCCTTGACGCCAAGGTCCGGGCACAGTTGCGGGACGAGATCCGCCGGATCCAGCTCGAGGTCGGCACGACCACCCTGTTCGTCACCCACGACCAGGAAGAGGCGCTGGCCATCGCCGACCGGGTCGGCGTGATGCGGGATGGCCGGATCGAGCAGCTCGGCTCGCCGACCGATGTCTACACGCGGCCGGAGACGCCCTTCGTCGCGGAGTTCGTCGGCCTGTCCAACCGGCTGGCGGGCGAGGTCACCGGCTCGGGCACGGTCGTGGTCCGTGGCACCACGCTGCCGCTGGTGGACACCGGCATGCCGGCCGGCCCGGTGGTGGCCCTGGTGCGGCCCGAGGCGGTGACCGTGGCCTCCGGCGAGGCGGCCGAGGCGGGCCCGCTGACGGGGACGGTCATCGCCATCACGTTCCTGGGCGCGACCAGCCGCCTCAGCGTCGACCTGGGTGACACGAGGGTCATGGCCCAGCTCGCCACGGCCGAGGCCACCGCGCTGTCGGCGGGCCAGCGGGTCACCCTGACGATCCGGCCCAACCCGGTGCTCGTCTCCGCCGACGCCCCGGCCGCGAGCACCGAGTGAGCGGCGGGCCTCCGCCGCTCACCATTCACCGCCGGCTCGGGGCCGGCGGCGTGCTGCGCAGCGGGGCCACCACGGACTACCACGCCATCGAGATCATCGACGGTGAGCCGCACCTGGTCCGCGGGCCGACGGGCATGCCGGGGACCCCGGCGGAGCCGGGCCCGGGCCGGCCGTTGCTCTGCCTGGCCCACATCACCGATCTGCAGATCGCCGACGTCCAGTCGCCCACCAGGTTCGAGTTCCTCAACCGCCTGTTCGCCGACCCGCGGTACGCCCGGATCGTGCCGGTGCAGCGCCCGCAGGAAGCACTCACCGTGCACGCGGTCGATGCCACGGTCCGCACCCTCAACGCCGTGCGCGGCCCGGCCACCGGCCAGCCGCCGCGGCTCGCGGTCACCACCGGCGACGCCATCGACAACGCGCAATGGAACGAGCTGCAGGTCTTCCTGGCCCTGTTCGACGGCGGCCTGGCCGCGCCCGGCTCGGGCGGTCCCGGGTACGAGGGAGTGCAGGCGCTCGACTGGCCGGACGACATCTTCTGGAAGCCGGACGGCGTGGCCAACGGCGCGCCCGACGTGTTCCGGCGCGAGTTCGGCTTCCCGCATCACCCGGGCCTGCTGGCACGCGCGCTGCGGGAGTTCCAGGCGGACGGCCTGGCGATCCCCTGGCTGTCGTGCTTCGGCAACCACGAGGCCCTCAACCAGGGGGTCGGCATCCAGACCGAGGGCATCGCCCGGGCGCTCACCGGCGGCCACAAGCCGCTGGGGCTGGCGAACGGCTTCGACCACGACAAGGCGCTCGAACTGTTCACCGCGCGCCCCGAGGTGTTCATGGCGGGCCCGTCGCGGGCCGTCACGGCCGATCCCGGCCGCCGGCCGATCACCAGGCGGGAGTTCGTCGAGGCGCACTTCCGGCCGGGCTCACGGCCGCACGGGCACGGCTTCTGCGGGCGCAACCGCCGGGACGGCACCGCCTACTACGTCTACGACACCCCGGCCGTGCGGCTCATCGCGCTGGACACCAACTGCCTCGCCGGGGGCGCCGACGGCTGCCTGGACCGCGACCAGGCCGCGTGGCTGGAGGAACGGCTGGCGGAGGTCCATGCGGACTACGACGCCGCCGGCGGCGGCCAGGTGCGCACCGGCAACCCCGACCGCCTGGTGGTGCTGTTCTCCCACCACGGCATCGACACCCTGACCAACACCACGGGCCACGGCGGCCCGGACACCGGGCCGCTGCTCGGCGCCGCGGAGATCCTGGCCCAGCTGCACAGGTTCCCGAACGTGGTGCTGTGGCTCAACGGGCACACCCACCTGAACGCGGTGCGCGCCCGGTTCCACCCGGACAACCCGGTGCGCGGGTTCTGGGAGGTCACCACCTGCGCGGTCATCGACTGGCCGTGCCAGACGCGGCTAGTCGAGTTCGCGGACCACGGCAGCTACCTGTCCATCGTCTGCACCATGGTCGACCACGACACACCGGTGGCCCGCGCGGCCCTGGAGACCCGGGACGACCTCGCGTCGCTGCACCGGGAACTCGCGGCCAACGTCCCGTTCCGCGGTGCCCGCTCGGGCGCGGCCGGCACGCCCGCCGACCGGAACGTGGAACTGCGCATCGCCCCGCCCTTCCCGCTCACCAGCCTCTGACGCCACTGTTTTACCTATCCATTGCCTTTTCCATGATCTTCGGCGGAAGATGTATCAGACGGCGTGATCGCTGCTCTTGCTGATGAGGCGCCCCATGCCACCGATGGCGCGCGACATTAGCGGCGTCGATTAGCGGCGTCGCTAGGGGGAAAGGGGGCGTGCCGGTGACCACACATCCGAGCACGGCCGTTCCGCGGCTGGTCGTGCTTGCTCCCGAGTCATTTCGCGGGCGCCAGATCGAGCTCGTGGCGGACTACACGACGGTGGGCCGCGAGCCCACCTGTGACGTGCGCCTCGATGATCCGCATGTGAGCCGCACGCACGCGGCACTGCAGCGCCGCGACGGCGCGGTGTACGTACAGGACCTCGGGTCCTCGGGGGGCACGTTCGTCAACGGCAACCCTGCCCGGGGCACCGAGCTGCGCCAGGGGGACGTGGTCACGTTCGCCATCGTGCAGGCGCGGTTCGAGGCGGCGCCGCCGGTCGCCGCGGAAACCGCGGCCATGCCGACGCAGGCCGGGCCGTGGGCGGGCGGGCCGGCGCCGGGCGGGATGTCCCCGGCACCGGGAGGGATGTCCCCGGCCCAGGCCGCCCCGCCGCCCGCGGCCGCGATGGCGCCGCCGGCCAGGATGGCGGCCCCGGCCAGGGCGGAGCGGCCGGAACCGAACCCGACCGAGGTGCGGAAGCCTGAGCCTGAGCCGGTGCGGTACGACATCGGACAGCAGCACGGGCAAGTGATCAGCAACGTCGGCCGGGACCAGTACAACGCGCAGGTCCAGCAGGTCATCCAGCGGCGGGAGAGCTTCCTGCGCGAGATCGCCGGGACCAAGACCAAGGCGCGCTGGCTGGTCTGGCTGGGCCTGCTGCTGTTCGTGGCCGGCTTTGCCATGTTCGCCGCCGCGGACCTGAACTTCATCAAGCAGATAGCCAGCGACATAGGGAGCAACAGCGCGCCCCCGCCGCCGTCCGATCCGTTCGGCAAGCCCATCTTCGGCATCCCGTCGGGGCTGCTGGGCTGGGCCATCGCCGCGGTCGGCTCGCTGATGCTCGTCATCGGGATCGTGCTGCACATCGTGGCCACCTCGCGGCGCAGGCGGGTCGAGCGTGACTACCCGCTGCCGATGCCATGGCCACCCGGAGGGCCCACGGGGAGGGCGCGATGACCTTCAACATCGGCAACCAGAGCGGCGGCGTGATCAACAACGTGGCCGGCGACCAGCACATCACCGGAGGCCAGCACGGCACGCTGGTGAGCACCGAGGACGCCCGCCGGGCGGTGGGCGACCTGGGCCGCGCGGTGACCGCCGCCGGTCTCGGCGAGGCCACGGCGGCCGGCGCGCACGCCGAGGTCGCCGAGCTGGACGACGCGCTGCGCTCCGAGCGCCCGGACCGGCCCCGGTTCGCCCGGGCGCTGGAGCGGCTGACCCGGCTGCTCGCCGCGGCCGGGTCGCTGGCCAACGGGGGCGCGGCGCTGCTCGGCCCGCTGCACGCCCTGGCCGGCTGGCTGGGCGCTCTTGGCGCGCCCATCCTCGGCCTGCTGCCCGCGCTGCTCTGACCCGGCACCACTCCGGACCTCCGGCGCGGCGGGAGCCCGCTGCGCGTCCGGGCTGAGGGCCTGCCGGGCGGTCGTAATTCAACTTTCAACTGCCCGCGCCGGGCGGGACGGTGACACCGGACGGGTGCGCCGCATGTGGTTCACGTGCTGGCCATCTGACGCTCGCCTTCTTGCCGGCTTAGCGTCGCGTTTGCGTTGACTTGGCGGTTTCGCCGGGGCCAGACTGGCGCGAGGACAAGGGGTTGCGGGGTCGGGTCACGCCAGAGCCAAATCGTTTTAGCGCGCGGCATGCGCCCGGGGGCCCCGGCAGGTTCCGCAGCCTCACCCGGCGACATGGAGGTGCGCGGTGACGCGACAGATCTGGTCCTCGGTCAAGCGGGTGTCCCGGTTGCCGGCCTGGGCCGCGGCGGTGGCGGTGGCGTTCGGCCTCGGTGCCATCGTCGGGCCGATGGCGGTCAGTGCCCATCAGGTGAGCTCGGCCGGCGCGAGCAGCACGCCGGCGCCGGGCGGCTTCCCGCGCATGGACCACGTGTTCGTGATCATGATGGAGAACACGTCCTACAAGGCCCTGCTCTCGCCGGGCAACCCGAACACCAGGTTCATCCAGCAGCTGGCGGCGACCGACGGGCTGGCCACCCGCTACTTCGGGGTCACCCACCCGAGCCTGCCCAACTACCTCGCCGCCACCAGCGGGCAGACCTGGAACTCCAACAGCGACGACACCGCCCAGGCGCCGCTGTTCAACCACGAGAACATCGTCGACCAGCTCGAGGCCGCACATGTGAGCTGGAAGGCCTACATGCAGTCGATACCGTTCCCCGGTGACCTGGTGGACGAGACCCCGAACGGGCTGTACGTGCGCAAGCACGACCCGTTCCTGATGTATCCCGACGTCTACACCGACCCGGGCCGGGCCGGCAACGTGGTCCCGCTCCGGCAGCTCGGCCGGGACCTGTCCTCGGGCAGCGTGCCGCGGTTCGCCTGGATCTCCCCGAACATCTGTGACGACATGCACGGCGGGGCGGCCGCCTGCCCGTTCCCCTCGTCACCGAGTGACCCGAACCAGGCCAAGCTGTTCCAGGACGGCAACAACTTCCTGCGCACGTGGGTCGGGCTGATCACGCACAGCAAGGCATGGACCGGCCACTCGGCGATCTTCATCACCTGGGACGAGGGCGGCTTCTCCGACTCGGCACCGTTCGGCCCGCTGAGCCTGCGCCCCGGCCCCGATTCCCCGCTGCTGCCCGCGACGCCCGCCGACCCGGCCACCGGCGGCGGCGGCGACCTGGCCGGCGGCACCGCCTACGGCGGCGGGCGCGTGCCGATGATCGTGGTGGCCCGCGGCGTGGGGCACCACGTGGACCGGGTCTTCTCCGACCACTACTCGCTGCTGCGGACCGTCGAGGAGAACTTCGGCCTGCCGCTGCTCGGCAACGCCGGCGACGGCGTCCAGGTGACGTCGCTCGCCCCGCTGCTCAAGTAGCGGTGACGGCAGCCCTGGGGGCGCGACCGCTCCCAGGGCTGCCGCCGCTCGGCTAGCCCGCGGCCCTCCGGTCCGCCGTGGTCCCGATGGTCAGCGTCAGCCCGGTGAAGGCGAGCAGGAAAAGGATGAGAAAGCCGCCGTAGTAGGTGAGGAAGGCGGCCCACACGGCCGGCACCGCGACGATCACGCAGGCGGCCCACACGACCGCCTTCGCGCTGGCCGGCATCCGGCCCATTGGCGGGGCGGGCGCGGCGGCCGGGGCGGCCAGCCGGGCGGGCCTGGGGGGCGGCGGGACCTTCAGCGGCGGGGCCGGGAGGTCGTCGATGGTGGCGGCCAGCTCGGCGTAGGTCCGCGAGGCCAGCGCCAGGCCGGCCCGCAGGCTGAGCTCGTCGAGATCCAGCCGGCCCTGCACGAACGCGGTGGTGAGGATCTCCACCACCTGCTCGCGGTCGGCGTCGGCGGCCCGCAGGTGACCGTGAGCCCTTGCCCCTGAATGCCACGGCCCTACTGCCACCGGCACCTCCTGCCAGCACAACGCACAAAAACCCTAACCCGGGGGGCCGCTGGCCGTCATCCCCCGGTCATGGCGGGTTTTCCGTGCCCGCCGCGGAGGGGGCATCGCTCAGCGATTGCCCGCGCGCCGGCGCGCGACCGCGATGAGGTCGCTGAGCACGCCCTGGCCCGCGAGCTGCGGCCCGGCGCCGGGCCCGATGATCGCGACCTCGCCGACCGGGCGTGCCTGGCACACCACCGCGTTCGCGACGCCGTCGATCCTGGCCAGCAGGTCGCCGGCGGGCACGGCCTCGGGCCGCACCCCGGCGGTCACCGCCCCGGTCCCGTCCGGGCCGGCGAACGCGAGCGTCGCGACGTGCCGGATCCGCTGCCCGGCGGCTGCCGCCTCGCGCGCCTGCTCGCCGGTGACCCCGGTGATGCCGACGGTGGGGACCTGGTCGCGGCTCAGCTGCCTGCCGAAGACCAGCGCCGAGAGGATCATCACCTTGGCGGTGCTGTCGTGCCCCTCGACGTCCGCGGCCGGGTCCGGCTCGGCCAGGCCGGCCCGCTGCGCCCCGGCCAGTGCCTCCCGGTACGGCGTGCCGTCGGCCATCTGGGACAAGATGGCGTTGGCGGTGGCGTTCAGCACGCCGCGCAGCGCGACAGGGACCGCGCCCGCGAGGCCCTCGGTCAGCGCGGACAGCACCGGTGTCCCGGACATGACCGTGGACTCGGCGCGGAACGCCACGCCCTGGCCGCGGGCCAGCGCGGCCAGTTCGGTCCCGTGCAGGGCGACCGGCCACTTGTTGGAGGTGACCACCGGTATCCCGCGCCGGAGCGCTTCCCGCATGTGGCTCAGGCCGGGCTCGGCGCCGGACGGCGGGCTCGCCGTCACCTCCGCCAGCAGGTCCGCCTCGGTAGCGCGCAGCCCCTCGATCGCGGTCGGCCAGGCCGACGCGCCGGGCTGCGCGGTGATCGGCTGCCCGGCCGCGGCCGCGGCAAGCACCCGCCCGAGGTCCAGGCCGTTCGCGTCGTGGACGAACCCGTCACGGGCGTTGCCGATCCCGACCACCCGCACCGCGCAGCCGAACCTGGCGGCCAGCCGGTCCGCCTGCGCGTCGAGCGCGCCGGCCAGCCATCTGCCGACCGTGCCGAACCCGACGAGCCAGACCCGCAGCGGCTCCATCAGGCGGTCTCGCTCTGGCGCGTGCTGGTCAGAATGTCTCGCACGCGACGAGGATAGCGAGGCGTCCGGGTGGCGGTACTCCGACGGCCGCGCCGGGCCGCCGGCCGCGTCCTACCGCCGCGCGAGGCCGGTGCCGTCAAGGCCGGCCGGCGCGCTTTCCCGCCCGGTCGCTTGCCGGCCACCCCCATCGCATTCACCCGGCCAGCCGTGATCGGCTGGTGTCGTGGCCGATTCCTTCCTGTCCGGGCGTGAGCTGGCCCGGCTGTTCCACGCCGACGTCGTGGCGCCGCTGCTGGCGCGGGAGCTGCCGCGACTGCGGTACGCGGCCGGGCGGCTCGGCTCGGGCTCGGACGTGCTCGGGTTCGACGATGAGATGAGCCGCGATCACGACTGGGGCTGCCGGCTCACGCTGCTGGTCGACGCGCGCGACTCCGCCGCCGTCCCGGAGATCGGCGGGCTGCTGGAACGCAGGCTGCCGGAGTCCTACCGGGGCCTTCCGGTGCGCTTCCCGGTCACCTGGGATACCGCGCGCACGCACAACGTCGACGTCGCCACGGTCGCGGACTTCGCGGCCAGCCGACTGGGCGCCGACCCGGTCGGCGGGCTTTCCGTGCCGGACTGGCTGATCCTGACCGGCCAGGGCGTGCTGGAGGTCACCGGCGGGCCGGTGTTCGCCGACGGAACCCGCGAGCTGGCACCGGCCCGGGCCCTCCTGCGCTGGTACCCGCCCGACATCGAACGGTACGTCCTGGCCGCCGGCTGGCTGCGCATATCGCACCGGCTGCCGACGATCGGCCGCGGCGCCGAGCGCGGCGACGAACTCGGTTCCCGGCTGATCAGCGCGCAACTGGCGGAGGAGTTGATGTGGCTCGCCTTCGCGCTGTCCCGCCGCTGGCCGCCCTATCCCAAGTGGCGCGGCGCGGCCTTCCAGGCCCTGCCCATCGCCGCTGGCCTGGCCGGCCCGCTCACCGCGGCCATCACCGCGCCGGACTGGCGCGCCCGGGAAGACAGCCTGGCCACGGCCTGTGAGGTGCTGCTGAGCGCGCAACGCGGACTGGGCCTGCCCGCTCCGTCGCCCGCCGTGACGTCCTTCTGGGATCGCCCGTACCGCGGCATCGACCCGGAGTTGCCCAGGGCGCTGCTCACCGGCATCACCAACCCGGAGGTCAGCAGGCTGCCAGCGGGAGTCGGGTCGATCGAGCAATGGACCGGCAACGCCGACATCCTCGCCCAGCCCAGCCGCCGGCGGGACGTCGCGGCGGTGTACCGGGCGTGGACCGCCGGCGGGATTCCGTGACGGCCTGGCTGGCGCCGGCCGCCGGGGTCCGTAGCGGTCCGCCGGGGCGTGGGCGTCCTCCCACGTCACCGGCCCGCGCCATTGCCAGCCGGTCCCCTGAATGGCCGCCGTCCGTTCCCGGGCCCTTCCGTGCGCCAAAGAAGAAACCACAGATCAGTAATGTGGCGGAAAAGGATCAGTAATGAAAGGCTGGTATGGGCGGGCCCTCACGACGTGGATTCCGCCCGGCGGCGGCAAGGCGACCTTTCCCACCCGAGGAGGAAGCATGCGCAATCGGCTATTAGTGCTGCCAGTGGGCATCAGCCTGGTGGCAGCGGCGATCGCCGGGACCGCCGGCGCTGCCACTGCGAGCGCAGGCCAGGCCACCGGCCTGGGCGCCCGGCCACCGGGATCCGCGCCGGCTGCCCCGGCCACGTTCTTCGATTCACGGGTGTCCGCCGCCCCGCGGCACGCGACCGCCGCCGGGTCCGCCGCGGTGCGCGCCATGCTGCACGGCATCGGCAGCGGTGCCCGCATCACCTATGACCCGCTGTTCGGCACCCCGCGCGAGTTGCTCCGCTACGGCGGCTACCTCACCGGGCCCGCCAAGGGCAGCGCGGTCGGTGTCGCCCGGGCCTGGCTCGGCGCGCACCGGGTCGCGTTCGGGCTGTCGGCCGCCGGCGTGCGCGGGCTCGTCGTGTCGCGCGACTACACGAACCCGACCAGCCGGACCCATGTGATCACGTTCACCCAGGTGTTCGGCGGGCTGCAGGGGGTCTTCGGCGGGCGGCTGAACGTGGCCGTCACCAGCACCGGCCGCATCCTCAACTTCACCGGCGACCCGCGCCCGTCGGCCGGCCTGTCCGCCCGGCCGCGGCTGTCGGCGGCCGGCGCGGTCACGGCGGTGGCCCGCAGCGCCGCTCCCCGTACCGCCTACCGGGCGGCCGTCACCGGGAAGACCGGGATGTGGACCCGCTTCGGCGCCGGCCCGTTCGGCGGCCCGCAGTACGCCAGGGCCGCCGCGTTCCCGACCGCGCGGTCCGTCCGCCCGGCCTACGAGGTGATCTTCACGGCCTCGGCCAGCAACATGACCGATGTTGCCGTGGACGCGGTGACCGGCAAGGTGCTGTACCGCCAGTCGCTCACCGCCAACGACGCGCTCGGTGACCGGGGCAGCCCCGCCCGGACCACGGCGGCCGCGACCGGCCCCGGCGGGCTGGTCTTCCTCTACTACCCGGGTGCCCCCGCATCACCGGGCCAGGTGGTGAAGTCGTTCCAGGGCAACGCCACCGCCTCCCCGGCCGGCTGGCTGAACCCGGCGGTCAACGGGGTGTTCACCACCCAGGGCAACAATGTCGACGACCACGAGAACTGGCAGGGAACCCGCCCGGAGCCGAACCCGTTCCGCCCGGTGTCCGCCAACGGCCGGTTCCTGTTCACCTTCGTCAACAACTGGGGCAACACCAACTGTGCCGCCAACAGCTACCAGCAGGACGTGTCCCAGGCCACGACGAACCTCTTCTACCAGCACAACCGCATCCACGACGAGTACTACAGCTACGGCTTCACCGAGTCGGCCGGCAACTTCCAGAACGACGACTTCGGCCGTGGCGGCATCGCCGGCGACGCGGTGCAGGGTGACGTCCAGGCCGGCATCCAGGCCAACCCGCCCAACCTCGACAACGCCAACTTCAGCACCCCGCCGGACGGGATCCCCGGTGTCACCAACATGTTCCTGTGGGAGACCATCCCCGGCGCGTTCATCGCCCCGTGCGTGGACGGTGACAACGACCTGGCGGTCATCCAGCACGAGTACACCCACGGCATGACCAACCGCATGGTCGGCGGCGGCGAGGTGCTCGGCGGCGAGCAGGCCGGCGCCATGGGCGAGGGCTGGAGCGACTGGTACGCGCTCAACCACCTGTTCGACGCGGGCCTGGAGACCCAGCCGATCGAAGGGATCTACGTCACCGGCAACGCCACCCGCGGCATCCGCAACTACAACTACGCCGGCAGCCCGCTGAACTACGGCGATCTCGGCTACGACATCGTCGGCAACGAGGTGCACGCCGACGGCGAGATCTGGACGGCGACGCTGTGGCAACTGCGCCAGGGCCTGATCGCCCAGTACGGCACGACGGCCGGCCAGAAGCGGGCCGCGCTGCTCATCACCGCCGCGCTGCCCGACACCACGCCGCTCCCCAGCATGCTGGACGGGCGCGACGGCATCCTCACCGCCGACCAGGACCTCTACCACGGCAAGGACATCCCGCTCATCTGGTCGGTGTTCGCCGGCCGTGGCATGGGCTCCCAGGCCGGCACGACTGGCTCCACTGACCCGGATCCGAAGCCCAGCTTCGCCAGCCCGAACACCCACGCCAACGGGCACCTGCTGCTCAACGTGGTGAACCAGGCCGGGCAGGGGATCACCGGCGTCAACGTGGACATCGGTGACTACGAGGCCAGGGTCACCCCGTCGGCCATCACCGCCGGGCGCACCGGCCAGGCGTTCATCAATATGGTTCCCGGGACCTACGACGTGACGCTGCAGGCACCCGGCTGGGGCTCGCGCACCATAACCGGGGTCACCATCACGGCGGGCGCGATCACCTCCCAGGTCGTGACGATCCAGCAGAACCTTGCCTCGGCCGCCAACGGTGCGACGATCGCCACCTCCACGGGCGACGACGGGACCAACCACGCAACCAACCTGATCGACGACACCGAGGGAACGGCCTGGGGGAACACCCCCACGTCCACGCCCCAGGACCAGACCGGCTCGGTGACGGTGGCACTGTCCCCGGCGCTGGACACCGCCAGCACGCTGATCAGCACGATCCGGCTCGGTGCCTACCCGGGCATCGGCCTGCCGCGCTTCGGCTCCATCAAGAACTACACGATCGAGGTGTCCGACGACGGCACCACCTGGAGCACCGCCGCCACCGGCACGGTGCAAACCGATCCGCCGCGCCCGGTCGCGCCGCAACTGAACTACCAGACCGTCACGCTGGCCACCCCGGTTCACGCGAACTTCGTCCGGCTTGATGTCAGCGACACGCAGGGCCCGGTCTCCGAGCTTTCCGCCGGCGACCTCCAGGTGTTCGCCGGGACCCCGTAAGGGCCGGTAGCACCCGGGCAGGGCTGGCGCCGCCGCGCGGCGGCACCAGCCCTGCCGCATGCCCGGCGCGGGCCTGAACCGCGGGGGCCCGCCGGTGCCCCGGTGCAGCGCGGTCAGCGGCCGCTCACCAGGCCGTGACCAGGCCGGCGGCTAGGGCAGGTTCCACCTCTGGTTCGCGTTGCCGGTACAGTCCCAGATTTGCAGTTGAACGCCGGGCGTTGTCGCCCAGTTCGTGTCGTCGAGGCACTTGCCCGATTGCGGGTTGTACAGCGACCCGTTGGATTGCGGGATGAACACCTGCGCACCGGTGTTGTTGCAGTCGTAGAGGTCCACCGTTGTCCCGTCCGCGGTGCCGCCGGCGTAGATGTCCATGCACTTGCCCAGGGCATGCAGCGTGCTGCCCGCCGACACGACGGTCCACTGCTGGGCGTTGGTGCCGTTGCAGGTGTACCCCTGCACCGGGGTGTAGTTCGCGGGGTTCGCGCCGCGCACGTCCACGCACAGCCCGGCATAGCCGGTGATCGGCCCGGTCGGGTTCCCGCCACCGCCACCGCCGGTCGTGGTGTACGCGGCGACATAGGCCACGCCCATCGTGCCGCCGGAAGCGGTCGAGCTGGTCGGTGTCGTGCAGCCGCAGACCCCGTTCGGGTACCCGCCGCCCATCGCCAGGTCGAAGATGATCGACAGGTTGTGGTCGAACGCGGCCTGCCAGGTGGAGGTGCCCACCTGGCTTTCCGCCACGCTGAAGTACTGGTTCCCGTCCAGGTAGAAGGTGATCGACTCGTTGGACGTGTTCGTCCGGTTGAGGATCATCGTGTACGTGTGGTAGCCGCCCTGGCAGCCGCCGCAGGCCCTCAGGCCGCTGCCGATGCCGTTCCCCTCATTGCACGGCCCGCCGGGAAAGGTGCCGCAGTGGATGGTGCCGGAGACCTCGGACAGCGAGTTGACGTCCTCCATGATGTCGATCTCGCCGTTCTCCGGCCATTGGCCAGGGCCGAGCATCCAGAAGGCCGGCCAGTAACCGAGCCCGCCGGACGGCTGCTGGATCGAGGCGGTCACCTCCAGTTCGCCGCCGGCCGGTGCCCCGACGTTGGCACTGGTCGTCTGGATGCGGCCGGAGGTCCACGAGCTGCCGCTGCCGAGTGCCGTGATGTCCAGGTTGCCGTTGCCGTCGAGGTGAACGTTGCTCGTCGAGTTGGTCATATCCACTGGGAGCCGGCCCCGGAGCCCGCCGCGCCATTGAAGTCGTCACTGAACACGGTCGACCAGCCGGACGGGGGGGCTGGCACGGCGCCCGGTGCCGCGAGCGCGCCGAGCGCCGTGGCGGTGGCCGGCACGGCGGTGGCCGGCGCGGCGGCGGAAGCGGCGGCGGGCAGCGTGGCGGTAGTTAACGCGACAACCGGGGCGGCGATGGTGAGCGCCAGGCTCCTGCGGCTGGGCCGCCACCGCCGCGCGGCGAACCTGACGGCTTGCGGCGTCTGGAACGAGATGCCCGACATGACGAGTCTCCTTACCCCGCCCCTCGGCCAGAACTAATAGGAAGGTTTCCTATTAGCGAACCGAACGTAACGTAGCGCTCCCCCTCCGTCAACGGAGACGGGCATTTAAAAGTTGTAAACACCCGGGGCGGCGAGCCAGGCTCGCCGCCCCGGGTGTTTCGCGGAACCGTGGCCTGCTGGCCGCGGGTCATCCCCACTGCCCCGGCTGGTAGTCGCCGGCGGGCCGCCGGGTGATGACGTTCAGCCGGTTGTAGACGTTGATGAGGGCGATCAGGCACACCAGCGCGCCGAGCTGGTCCTCGTCGTAGTGCTTGGCCGCGTTCGCCCAGGCATCGTCGGTGACGCCACCGGCGGCGTCGGCGATGCGGGTGCCCTGCTCGGTGAGTTCCAGGGCGGCACGCTCGGCCTCGGTGAAGACCGTTGCCTCCCGCCACACCGCGACCAGGTTGAGGCGCACCGAGGTTTCCCCGGCGTGCTCGGCGTCCTTGGTGTGCATGTCGGTGCAGGCGGCGCAGCCGTTGATCTGGCTGGCCCGGATCTTGACCAGCTCCTGCGTGGCGGCGGGCAGCGACGAGCCGGTCACGACCGCTCCCGCCGAGTTGATGTGCTTCGCGAACTTCGCGAAGTGGGTGCTCCCGTGGTAGTCGAGACGGGCATCCATGGTGATCTCCTTGCCGTTATCGCGGTTACACCCGATTGACACAACGGCACGGCAACATGTGACGTCCGGCGGGCTGTGAGACGCGTCACCCAGCCGCGCCGCCCGGAACCGGCGCCGCCCGGGGCCGGCGCCGCCCGGGGCCGGCGGCGCGCAAGAGCGGCGGGGCGCGAAGCCCGGGGCCTAAGGCTCGTCGATCACGGCTAGCAGCAGCCCGCCGAGCATGGCCAGGTTCTTGTGGAACTGGATCCGCTGCATCTTGCGGGCGGCCGGGTCTTCGACCTTCCAGTACGAATGGCCGGCCAGGGTGGTGGGAATCAGCGATCCGGCCAGGGCGAGGGCGGACAGCCGCGGGAACCTGCCGAGCGCCAGCAGCGTCCCGCCGGCCACCATGACGGCCGCGTTGCCCCGCACCACCAGTTCGTCGTCGTCGGGCAGCGGGACCCACTGGCGGATCGCGGAAAGCACCTCGGCGGCCTGGGCGGTGCGCCCGCCCGGCTCGCGCAGGGCGTCGAAACCCAGCAGCGCGTAGGTCGATCCGGTGAGGATACGGGCGGCGGGGCGCAGTGGTGCCAGCATGCGCCGGTTCATTGTCACGCTCCTCGAGGCGGGTCAGGGAACATCCGGTGAGCAGGACTGTGCGCGCCGGCATCCCGATGGTAACGAGGGGCCGGGCCTTGCGGGCCGCCGCCCCGGAACCGCGGATCCGGCGCGCTTCGGTAACGGCGCGGTATTGGCGCGGGATTGTCTGCCCGAATGCGATGGCGGGCGACGGTCAACCGAGAACAATAGGCGTTAACCGGGCCTGGGCCCGGCCAAGCACGGACGGCGTTCCTGAGGAGGCTGTCGTGACCGCCGATTGGATGTCGCCCAAGGGCCAGGAGCCCTCCGCTCCGGCAGGCATCGATACCAGCGTGCCGCACTCGGCCCGGATCTGGAACTACTGGCTCGGCGGCAAGGACAACTTCGCGATCGACCGCGCCGTGGGCGAGCAGGTGCGGGCCATGTTCCCCGACATCGCGCTGGTCGCCCAGGTGCAGCGGGAGTTCCTGGTCCGGGCGGTCAGTTACCTGGCGGGCCCGGCCGGCATCCGCCAGTTCCTTGATGTCGGCACCGGGCTGCCATCGGCGAACAACACCCACCAGGTCGCGCAGCGGGTCGCCGCCGCCTGCCGGGTCGTCTACGTCGACAACGACCCGATCGTGCTCGCGCACGCCCGCGCCCTGCTGACCAGCAACCCCGAGGGCGCTACCGCCTACGTGGATGCCGATCTGCGTGACTCCGCCCGCATCCTGACCGCCGCCGCGGAGATTCTCGACCTCACCCAGCCGGTGGCGCTGATGCTGCTGGGCATCCTCGGCCACGTCGGCAGCGACGAAGAGGCGGCTTCGATCATCCACGCGCTGCTCGCTGGCCTGCCGTCGGGCAGTTACCTGGTGATCGCCGACGGCGTCAACACCAGCCAGGCCGGCAACGAAGCGCAGGCGCGTTACAACGAGCAGGCCCCGCTCCCCTATCACCTGCGCAGCCCGGAGCGGATAGCCGCCCTGTTCACCGGCCTGCAGCTCGTGGAGCCCGGCGTGGTTCCCTCCTCGGAGTGGCGCCCGGAGCCGGAGGCCGGCACCAAGCTGCCCGGGGCAGCGGTGCGCTGCGGCGTCGCCATCAAGCCCTAGCGCCGCCGGTGCGGCGACGGCCGCGGGGTAGAAACGGAGTGGCGGGAACGCGGCGGCAGGGAACGGAGCGCGGATGGCGCCGATCGATCACCGGGTGCGGCTGTGGGCGTGGCTGGTGCAACGCCAGGGCTCGATCGGCACGAAGACCGAGGCCGAGGTCATCGCCATGCAGTCCCGCCACACCCCGGGCAACGCGGTCATCAACCGCATCTTCGGGACGGTCGTGCCCGGGGCCGAGGTTTCCGACCGGGCCATGGCCGGGCCGGCCGGGGACATCCCGGTGCGGGTCTACCGGCCGGCCCGCGGCGGCCCCGGCCCGCGGCCGCTGATCCTGAACTTCCACGGTGGCGGGTTTGTCTTCGGTGACCTGCGCCTGGCCGACTGGATGTGCAGTTCGGTCGCGGTGACCGTGGGCGCCGTGGTGGTGTCCGTCGACTACCGGCTTGCCCCGGTGCACCGGTTCCCCGCCGCCGTGGACGACTGCTACGCGGCCCTGGTGTGGGCGGCGGAAAACGCCATGGGGCTGGGCGCGGCCGAGCCCGGGAACGGCGCGGGCG